>Ga0268299_1000141_pt1 | contig 285019 bp, 220 predicted proteins | sample NOBtaG_FD_193484 | JGI IMG/M metagenome (GOLD analysis project Ga0268299, IMG submission 193484) | Activated sludge microbial communities from bioreactor in Nijmegen, Gelderland, Netherland - NOB reactor | ecosystem: Engineered > Bioreactor > Aerobic > Activated sludge | place: Netherlands... | reverse complement strand
GGGTGGGACGGGTGCGGGCGGGTGCGGGGTGCGGCGGGTGCGGCGGGTGCGGCGGGTGCGGCACGTGCGGCAGGTGCGGCGGGTGCGGCAGGTGCTGACAGGTGCTGACAGGTGCTGATGGGCGGCGCACGGCGCTGGTTGGCGGCGTCGGCATCGTGGCACTGGCCGCAGCGATTCTGCTGGCCATGGGACGTGTCCCGTACTGCTCGTGCGGCTATGTGAAGGCGTGGCACGGCGTGGTGATGAGCTCCGAGAACTCCCAGCACCTGAGCGACTGGTACACGCCAAGTCACGTCATTCACGGCATCGCGTTCTATGCGCTGCTGTGGTTGTGGGCACGGCACCTGTCCCTGCATACGCGCTTCCTGGCCGCCGTTGGGCTGGAGGCCGCGTGGGAGGTGATCGAGAACACGCCGATGGTGATCAACCGCTACCGCGAGGCCACCATCGCGCTCGACTACTTCGGTGACAGTGTCCTCAACTCCGTGGCCGACATCCTGGCCATGGCCGTGGGGTTCTGGATGGCCAGCGCCGCGCCCGTGGCGCTCAGCCTCGGCTTCGTCGTCGTGATGGAGGTCTTCGTCGCGTTCATGATCCGCGACAACCTGACGCTGAACGTCCTCATGCTCGTCTACCCGCTGGACGCCATCAAGCGCTGGCAGGGCGGCGGGTGACGGGAAGAAACCACGAAGTCACGAAGAACACGAAGTCGGCACGAAGCAGCTGACGACATCACACCCCGACAACGGTGAAGCCCTCCAGCCGCGCGGCACGGGCCAGGACCTTGTCGAGCGTGACGAGCTCCAGCGTCTCGGGCTGCTCGCGCGAGACAACGAGGGCGGCCGCGAGCTGCAGGGCGTCAGCGGCCGAGAGCGCGTGCACGCTCACGAGGCGTTCCGCCCGCTGCCGCACGGCGTCCATCAGCGTCACGGGGCGACAGCGCCGCACCAGGTCCAGGGCATCGCGTCGGACGCTCCCCAGCAGATCGTCCAGACCCTGGGTAGACCGCTCCAGTCTGGCCAGCGCGGAGAGCAGCTCGACGGAGGTGAAGGCCCAGATCACCGTGTCCTCGTCCTCTCCAGCCAGGCGGCGCATCGCCTCCGACGCGGGCTCATCGAAGACGAGCGGCACGAGCGCGGAACTGTCCCAGAACCTCACCGCGTGCTCTCGCGCCGCATCTGGATCAGCAGGTCCACCGGGCTTGGCGTGCCCTTCGGCAGCTTGACCGGCTCATGGGTCCTCACCCATTCCGCCAGCCCCTCGGGGTCGCCCGGTCCCACGATGCCCAACCGCTGGAGTTCCGCCATGTGGGCGTGTGCCGCCTCCCGCGCCGCGCTCCTCGCGCTCGCACCTCTACCCGCAGTGAGCGGGCGGTGGGCGAACGGCAGGATGCGCGCGACGGGCGTATCCCGGTCGAGGACCGTCAACTCCGCGCCTCCCCGAACCCGAGCCAGGTAACGCGAGAGGTTGTTCTTCAGGTCGGCTATGTTGACGCTGTTCATATAGCTATCATAGCTATAACAAGGTGACCCCGCAAGGGCCTTCAGTGGCTCGCTCCTGACGAGCCCGACGCCCGTGGTAACGTGGCGGCCCCATGGCTACTGGCCGCTTCGCCTGCCTCCTCGCGCTGTGCCTCGCGCTGATGCTGAACGCCGGTGTCCGGGCCGTCCAGCCCCAGCCGCCTCGGACCACCCTGGTGCGGGCCGCCCGCGTGATCGACGGCCGCGGCGGGGCCCCCATCGCCAACGGCGGCGTGCTGATTCGCGGAGACCGCATCGAGCGCGTCGGGCCCGCGGCGGGCATGACCGCGGACCAGGTCATCGACCTCGGCTCCGCCACGATCCTCCCGGGGCTGATCGACCTCCACACGCACCTCACCGACGAGGTGGGCACCAACTGGGAGTCGGCCCTCCTCACCACCACGCCAGGGCGCGCTGCGATTTACGGCGCGGTGAATGCCCGCACGACGCTGCTGGCGGGCTTCACGACGGCCCGCGACATGGGCCCGACATGGCCGTATGTGGACATCGACCTGCGCTACGCGATCGACAAGGGCTCGATTCCGGGTCCGCGCCTGCAGGTGGCCGGCAACTACGTCTCAGCCACGGGCGGCGCCGGTGACGCACGCCAGTTCTCGATCTACGTGGACGTCCCCATCGTCCGCAACCTCGCGGACGGCGTCGACCAGGTGCGGCAGGTGGTGCGCACGAACCTGAAGCACGGCGCGGACTTCATCAAGATCCTCGCGACGGGCGCGGTGATGTCGAAAGGCATTCCTCCGGGCGCGCAGCAGTATTCGGACGCCGAGCTGGCCGTGGCCGTGGAAGAGGCGACGCGCTGGGGCAAGTTCGTGGCCGCGCACGCGCACGGCGCGGAGGGCATCAAGGCCGCGCTCCGTGCCGGCGTGCGGACCGTCGATCACGGCAGCATGCTGGACGAGGAGGGCGCCCGCCTCATCAAGGAGAAGCGCGCGTACTTCGCGCCGACGCTCTACGTGGGCCACACCATCCTGCACGACAACCAGGCCCTGAACATCCCCGCGCACCAGGTGGAGCGGGAGAAGGCCATGCAGGGCACGCAGGAGCGGGCGTTCACGCTGGCACTGCGAGAGCGGCTGCCGATCGCCTTCGCCACCGACGCCGGCGTCTTCCCGCACGGCGACAACGCGCGGGAATTCAAGACCCGCGTGGGGCTCGGCCAGTCACCGATGGCGGCGATCGAGAGCGCCACGCGCATCGCCGCCGAGGCGATGGGCTGGGGTGACCGGGTCGGGACGCTCCAGCCGGGGCTCTACGCCGACCTGATCGCGGTGGCCGGCGATCCCCTCGGGGACATCAGCGAGCTCGAGCGCGTGCAGTTCGTGATGAAGGGCGGCGTCGTCCACAAAAGCCCGTAACACGAAGGGCACGAAGATCACGAAGGCAACTCGGGGGGCTGTTCAACCACGTGCACGCAGAACGACCTCGCCAAGGCCTCGCAGGGCCGTCTGCCTTCGCAGTTTCGTGCGCCTTCGTGTCCTTCGTGTCCTTCGTGTTTCGTTCTACTCCGTCCGCAGCGCGATCAACGGGTCCACGGTCGTCGCGCGGCGTGCAGGGGCGAGGCAGGCCAGCGTGGCGGCGGCGAGGAACGCGGTCACCACGCCCGCGATGATCAACGGGTCGCGCGGCGCGGTCTGGTACAGATACGTCGAGAGCACGCGGCCGGCCGCGGCGGCCGCGACCACGCCGATCACGAGGCCGATGCCGACGAGCGTGAGGCCCTGGCGAAGGACCATCGCCAACACCGCGCCACGGCTGGCGCCGAGCGCCATGCGCACGCCGAACTCGCGCGTGCGCTGGGTGACCGACGTGGCAATCACGCCGCCGATGCCCGCAAGCGTGACGAGCAGGGCGAGCCCCGCAAACACGCTCAGCAGCGTGGCGGTCAGGCGCGGCGCGGCCAGCGCTTCGGCCCGCAGATCGTTCAGCGTCTGGATGCTCTCCACCGGCTGGTTCGGGTCCACGGCGTGTACGGCCGCACGGAGCGCTGGTGCGAAGGCCGATGGGTCCGACGCCGTCCGCACCAGCACCTGCCCGGCGAAGTTGTTCGGCGCCTGCGACAGCGGGACGTAGATCTGCGCCACGGTTTCCTGCGCGAGGCCGAACTGCCGCACGTCGGCCACGACCCCCACGACCGTGAGCCAGGTCTCCCCGCGATTGAGTGAGATGCGCGTGCCGATCGGATCCACGCCGTCCCAGAAGCGCGACATGGCGCGATTGATGACCACGACCCTGAGGCTCTCGGCCGTGTCCAGGGGACCGAAGACGCGGCCACTGACCGTGGGAATGCCGATCGTCTCGAAGTAGCGATCGCTCGCCACCCGCACGTCCGTCGTCGGCCGGCGATCCGGGTCGTCCGTCACGCGCCCGTCGATGTCGAAGCGCGTCGTCCCGGGTGCCGCGCCGGCCAGCGGCACGGCGTTGGTGATGGCGGCGGACGCGACGCCGGGCTGGCCCTCCAGCCGGTCGAGGATCGGCAGGTAGAGGCGACGGAGCGCGTTGATGTTGCCGTAGCGCGAGAAGTTGCCGTACACCTGCGCGGACAGCACGCCGTCGGCACGGTAGCCGGGATCCACCTGCTGCAGGCGATAGAAGCTGGCGAGCAGCAGACCCGCGCCCACCAGGAGCATCACCGACACCGCCACCTGGGCCACGATGAGGGCGCCCTGCAGCCGGTGACGGCTGCCGCTCTCGCCCGCCTGGTTGCTCCCCTGCTTGAGCGCGGACGTCAGGTTGACGCGGGTGGCGAGGGCCGGCAGCGTGCCGAACACCACGCCCGTCAGCACGGACACCGCCAGCGTGAAGATGAGGACGATGGGATCGAGATCGATCTCGCCCGTCCGCTGCGTGAACCGGCCGACGAACCGCGTCAGCATTCCCACGGTGCCCCACGCGAAGAGCACGCCGACGCTGCCGCCGAGGGTGGCGAGCAGCGTGCTCTCCGTGAGCAGCTGCCTCACCAGCCGGCCCCGGCCGGCGCCGAGCGCCGCGCGAAGCGCCAGCTCGCGGTCGCGCCCCAGCATCCGGGCGAGCGTGAGGTTGGCCACGTTCGCGCAGGCGATGAGCAGCACGAGGCTCGTGATGCCGAGCAGGATCAGCAACAGGTCGCGCGCGCCTTCGGTGAGCGCCGATCGGACGTCGAGCGCCGTCGCCTGGAAGCCCGAGCTCGCCGTGCGGTAGACACCGGCGTGGTCTGCCGTGAAGCGCTGGTTGATCGTGGCGATCGTGGTGGCGGCCTCCTCGTGCGTGTGGCCCGCCTTGACGCGGCCGAACACGCTGAGCCCGCCGAACGCGCGCCGGTTCTGGGCAATCGTCCGCTCGGCCGCCGCGCGGAACGGGCAGGCCAGGACCGGCATGTAGACGTCGTTCTCCTGCGGGTAGTGCGGCACGTTGGGAAGGACACCGATGACCCGGTGCGGCCGGTCGTTCATCTCGAAGACCTGGCCGACGATGGAGGGGTCGCCGCCGAAGCGGGTGCGCCAGTACGTGTGGCTGAGGAGGAGCACGGCCTCGGCGCCGGGCTGATCGTCCGCGGCTTCGAACGTCCGTCCGAGCACGGGCCTGATGCCGAGGAGATCGAAGAAGTTGTGCGACACGACGCCGGTGTTGACCCGATCGGGCTCGCCGCGATTGAGCAGGTCGAAGTTCATCTGGTGGTACTCGACCAGCCCGTCGAACACCGCGGTGGCCTGCTCGCGGTAGTCGAAGTACTCCGCGATGGCCACGCCCAGCGTGTTCTGACCGGACAGCGGCGCCGACTGGCGCACCACCACGAGACGGTCGCCGTGCTCGTAGGGCAGCGGCTTGAGCAGCACGCCGTTGATGACGCTGAAGGTGGCGGTGTTGGCCCCGATGCCGAGGCCCAGCGTCAGGATGGCCAGCGCGGCGTACCCCGGGCTCCTGGTCAGCCCGCGCACGCCGTACTTGACGTCCTGGACCAGCTCGTCCACCCAGCTGATGCCCCGTGCCTCCCGCGTGTCGGCCTTGTGCTTGTCCATCGGGCCAAAGCTCCTCACCGCCCGCGCGCGCGCCTCGTCCGGCGGCACCCCGGCGGCCATCCACTTCTCTGCCTCACGATCGAGGTGGTACTGGATCTCCCTGTCGATCTCCCGATCGACGCGCTCCCGACGCCACCACTGCGCGAGCCCCCTCATCAGATCACCAGATCACCAGATCACCAGATCACCAGATCACCAGATCACCAGATCACCAGATCACCAGATAGATCCCAAGATCGATCGACAGATCGCGAGATCGCCCGATTCGATCGCCAGATCACCACATCACCAGCTCGTCAGATTGCCAGGACCTTCCCCACCGCCTCGGTCATCCTCACCCAGGACTCGGTCTCGGCCAGGAGCTGCTTCTGCCCGGCCTTCGTCAGCCGGTAGAACTTCGCCTGGCGGTTGTTCTCCGAGGCGCCCCATTCCGCGGCGATCCAGCCGGCGGTCTCGAGCCGGTGCAGCGCCGGGTAGAGCGACCCCTGGTTGACGCGCAGGACCTCGTCGGACATCTGCTGGATCCGCTGCGAGATCCCCCAGCCGTGCATCGGGCCGAGGCTCAGCGTGCGGAGAATCAACAGGTCCAGGGTGCCCTGGAGCAGGTCGAGCGGACGTGTCGGCATTCGACACGAGCATGGCAGCAGCCCCTGTCGAATGTCAACAGGAGCGGACGAAGTTCCTGGGACGAGTGTCTCACTTCGCGGCCATGGACTTCTGCAGGGCCTCGATCGTCACGTCGATCTTGAACTGGATGCCGATCTTCCCCAGCTCGACGCTGGCCTTCGTCGGGTCGCCGGTGACACCGCTGCCCTCGAAGCCGCCCATGTTGGCGCGCTTGTCCGGGCGGATCATCTTCGGGTTCACGAACCACAGCTGGGACGTATCGGTGATGCCGGCATGGCTGCCGATCTGCTCCTTCGTGTACCCCTGCTTCTCCAGGTAGGCGGAGAACCGTCCGCTCGAGTAGTACTCCGGGATGAAGTGGACGCGCACGCCGGTGCCGGCCCACTCCTTGTTCAGCATCGCGGCCACGGCGCCCATGCCCTTCTGGTTGCCGCCGCTGTCGCCGATCATGACGATGTCCGTGAAGCCGTTCACCTTGAAGCTGCGCGCGGTGTACTCCAGCAGCTTCTGGTAATGCTCCTCGGGCAGCGTGATGGCGCCGGGGAATCGCATATGGCCCGACGGCGGGTCGAGGTTGCCCTCGGGCACGAAGGCCACCACCGGGCCCACGAGCGCGTTCCCGAGCTTCTTCGCGATCTCGCCGGCCGTGTAGTGAATGATGAAGTTGTGCTTGCCCATCACCATGTGCGGCCCGTTCTGCTCGGTGCCGCCGGTCGGCAGGATGACCGTGGTCTTGCCGGCCTTGATGGCGTCACGGATCTCCGTCCAGGTGAGCTCTTCGATGTACACGGAGTCCTGCGCGAGGGCCGGCGCGGCAATGGCCAGGGCAAGGGCGGCGGCGAGCGAGCGGATGATCATGCGTCCTCCAAGGGGTTCGTCAGCCCGAGATCATACTCGCCAGCCCGGGCGGATGGCGCGTGCCCGGCCGGCCCCTCCACGCCTGTTCGATTTGGCCCGTCGTGACGTTCTTTGCTCCTGGATGCGGCGTTCCGTCGCACGGGGAGCGTGTATGTCCGACCCACAGGCCTGGCTGGAATCCAACATCGCCCTCGTCGCCCGGGTGGTCGCCCGGACCGCGCGGCACTGTCGCGTGGCCCCGCAGGACCGGGACGAAGTGCTCTCGCTCGTCTGGTCGCACCTCACCCGGGACGACTACCGCGTCCTGCGCCAGCACCGGGGAGACAGCGCCATCACGACCTACCTGCACGTCGTGGTGCAGCGCGTCGTGCTCGACATGCGGATTTCGCGCTGGGGCAAGTGGCGCCCGTCCGCCGAAGCCCGGCGCCTGGGCGAGCCGGCCATCAGCTTCGAGCGGATGGTCGTGCGGGATGGGCACCGGCCGGCGGAGGCCCGGGAACTGCTCCGGTCGTCCGGAACGGCGCTGCCGACCGACGTGGAGGCCCGCCTGGTCGCGAGGCGAGCCCCCGGGCGACGTCAGCTCGCGGCGCTCGCGGCGGCGTCTGCCAGTCCCTCGTCGCTCGACGACCCCTTCTCAGCGCTCCTGGAGCACCAACGGGCGCACCGGGGGGCACGGCTGGCGGCGCGGCTCGAGCGCGCGCTCGCCGATCTGCCGCCGGCCGATCAGCTGATCATCAGGATGCGGCACGAGCAGGGCCTCAAGGTGCGCGAGATCGCCACCATGCTGGGGATCGAGCCGAAGCGGCTCTACCGGCACCTCAGCGCCATCCACGCACAGCTGAAGCTGACGCTCACGCGGCTCGGCGTCTGCCCGATGGACGCGATCGATCTGACCTGCGGGCCGGTGAGCCATCTGCCTCCGGTCCTTCGCCGGTCTGCCCGTGGGTGCTGATGCCGAACGATCCGGAGCCGTGTCCGAGCGATGCGGACCTGGCAGCGTTCTGCTGGGGAGAAGGGGCCGCGCCGCAGCGCGCCGCACTCGTGGCCCACCTGTCGTCGTGCCGGGCCTGCCGCACGCGCGCCGCCCGGATCGTGAGCGAGTGCCGCGACGACACCCGCCCGGACCGTGACGACACGGCCGGGGACTGACCAGCCACTACTTCCTAATTCCTACTTCCTAATTCCTACTTCCTAATTCCTACTTCCTTGCCCCGTAATCGCCGCGATCACCCGCTTCACGAACTCCGCCTCGTTGCCGCGGTGCCAGCGCCACACGACCACCAGGTCGTGGTCGGGCGAGATCGTGATGGTGTTGCTGCCCGCGCCGCGGGCGCCGTAGACGTTCGTCGGGAGGCCCGGATAGTTCTTGCCCTGCGTGTTCAGCCACCACAGGTACCCGTAGTCCGGCCCGTGCGCACTCGGAGACACCGCGGCCTTGACGAACGCGGGCTGCAGGATCTGCTTGTCACCCCACTTGCCGCCTCGCAGCCACAGGTAGCCGAACCGCGCCATGTCCCACGAGTTGATCCAGACGCCGCCGCCCCAGCGCGTGCCACCGCTCACCGACGCCATCTTCTTCCCGTCGATCTCGACGTAGCTGTTGTGGTACGGCACCCACTTCCACGCGTTGGAGGCGCCGATCGGGTCCATGATCTCGTCGCGGAACACTTCCGGCACGGGCTTCTTGAACGTGCGCAGCAGTGAGAGGCCCAGGCGGTTGATGCGCACGTCGTTGTACTCGTAGAACGTGCCGGGACGCTGCAGCTCGCGCGGTTTGCGCTCCCCCTCGCCGAAGGCCTCCTTCCCAACGAAGTCGTGCTTCTTGCCCCACATCTCGCCTTCCCATTCGGTCTCCTGCTGGAGGTGCATCTTCCAGGTCACCGACTGGTTGCGGGGCGAGGCGTAGCCGCCGTCCGTGACGGTCTTGCCGACCGGATCGTCCACGGTGATCTTCCCGTCGCGCACGGCAATGCCCGCCACGGTCGCCATCATGCTCTTGGCCACCGAATAGGTCGGGTCCACCCACGTGGTATCACCGAACTCGGCGACCACGTAGCCCTTGTAGACGACGAGCCCGTTGGTCTTCGCGCGCTTCGTCGGCACCGACCCCAGCAGGGACCCGAAGATGCGCTCCTGGTCCGAGAAGTCCATCTCGCGCGTGGACTCCCGGCTCTGGGCAAAGCTCACGGCCTCGGCCAGCAGCTTCGGATCCATGCCGAGCTCCGCCGGCGCCTTCTTCGCCCATGCGCCGGCCGGCGGGAAGTAGGTGGCGCTTCCCTGCGCCAACGTGCCGGGGCCGACGGCCAATACTGCGATCGCGAACAGGGTCACGAGGAAGCCGAGCCGAACACTGCGAGTCGTCATCGCCAATCCCTCAGTCTCTGTTACTGACTCAATCCTTGAATCACCCAATCACCCAATCGCCCAATCGCCCGATGAATCGCCAATCCCCGATCGGCAATAATCGGCAATCCTCAATGGACGCCCTTCAGTAGCCCGGCCCGAGCAGCACGGCGTTCATGAACAGCAGCATGGTCGCCTCGCTGAAGGCCCGGTAGTTGGCGTCCTCGGCGAAGGCTATCACGTGTCCCTGCCCGGTCGGCTGGTGCATCAGGAACGCCTTCTCCACGAGCAGGTCCTGGTTCTCCGGCCAGATGAGCCCCGAGGCGATCAGGCGGTCCTTGGCGGCGTAGCGCGCGACGTTGCGCCCGCTGTTGAGCTTCAGTGGCGCGAAGACGCGACTGCCTTCGATCATGGCCTGCGTCTCGGGATCCTGCCCGGCCGAGAGCCAATGCTCCGTATCCACCACGACACGAAGGATGGCGCCCGGCTGCGCATCGGGCCGCTCGCGCTCGGGCTGGATGGCCGCGTCGTAGTCGAACGGCGCGGCAGGTGTCTGCGGGGGGGCGCTTGGCTTTGCTGCGGCACCCGGCCGACCGGCCGCACCCGCCGCACCTGTCGCACCTGTCGCACCTGTCGCACCCGCCGCACCTGCACCTGACGCACCCGACGCACCTGTCCCTCCCGTCGCACCTGGCTTGGCCATTCCCGGCGCGAGCTTGTCGCCCGGCGCGTCGAGGTTCCCGTTCTTCAGCAGTGGTTTGGTGTCGAGCAGGCCGACGTTGTCAGCGGTGGCCCAGCGCGTGGCTTCGGCCAGCGTGATGAGCGTGCCGCCGCCGCGCAGCCACTCCTTGAGGCGCGCGAGCAGCGCGTCGTTGATGGCGCCCGCGTAGTTGCCAGACGGCAGGACGATGACGTCGAAGTCCGCGAAGTCGGCGCGGGCGAGTGACGAGACGCGCACGGTGGTCACGCGCTGCCCGAAGCGCCGCTCCAGCGTATAGCGTGTCCATCCCGCCGACAGCGACTGCGTGGGCGTGTCCCACGCCAGCAGCACGCGGGGCGCCTTCAGGAACCGCGATTCGTTGCTGCCGAGCGAGATGCCGGCGTCCACGAACGTGGTGTCGATGGGCACGACCTCGGCGCCGTGCTTCGTCGCCAGCCCGGACAGGCGCGGGTGCAGGTCCGCCGGGTTGCCCGCGTTCCGAATCACGGCCGTGCCGATGGGATACGACCGCCCGGCCAGCGTGAAGGCACCGCCCACGCTATGCATCCGGATCCCCTGCGCCAGCGCCTCGGTGGCCAGCGCGGCGGCCGCGGATCCCCACGGCACGAGATACCCGACCTTCCCCTGCGCGAAGGCCCGCGCCGGCGGCGCGGCATCGTAGGTCGTGGGCAGGGCGTCCGCCTTCGCCGTAATCACGGCGCCGCTCGTGACCACCTCGACGTCGTACAGCAGGGGCAGGCTCCAGGCCGTGATGTCGTAGATCTGGTCGCTCTGCCGCCGCGCGCGGCGCTCCTCCTGCCGCTTGATGAAATCGTCCGGCTGCGGGATGTGCGGCTCGAGCAGGTTCCGGATGAGCCTGCCCGAGGGCTGCGCGTGCGACACGACGTAGGCGCCCGCCGGCAGGTCGCGCGTGCCGACCCTGGTGGCCTCGGTGGTGCGCCGCACCTCGATGCCCTGCGTCGCGAGGTTCCTCGCCAGGAGCGCGGCGCGTGAGGGGTCGTGGCCGGGCACCAGCACGTACTCGCGCACCGGGCCCTTCTCGCCCTCGGCGACGGCGCTCTTCCGGTACTCCAGGAAGTCGCGCACCAGCCGCTCGCGGTTCCGCGCGGCCGTGATGGCGGTGACGATGGCCGCGTTGAAGTGGTGCATCACGCCGTCGCGGTAGGTGAGCGTGGTGCCGTCGCTGCGCGCGAACGAGAGCGAGCGCGCCGAGGCCTGCTCGTAGGTCATGCCGATCGAGCCCTGGAAGATCGGCCACGACTCCCCGTAGCCCGGGTAGAACGAGTCGTACACCTCACGGATGAAGTACGGCCACCCGCGCTCGTCGAAGCGCCGGCCGTTGGCGCGCCCGAACAGGTCGAAGGCGGCGATCTGGCTCTTCGTGATGTGCGGGTTCAGCGGATCGGCCGGGGGCGCGAAGTAATACGTGTTCTCGCCGCCCTGCTCGTGCAGGTCCACGTTCACGTGGGGCCAGTAGTCGCGGGCCACCTGGATCCGCCCGCGGGTCTCGGGCTGCGTCTGCGCGAACCAGTCGCGGTTCATGTCGAACAGGTAGTGGTTCGAGCGGCCACCCGGCCAGGGCTCGTCGTGCTCGGCGTTGTACGGTGTCGCGTCGGGCTCCGCGGCCCGGCCCTGCAGGTTCTGGAACACGAATCGGGCGCGGCCGTCGGGGTTCTGCATCGGGTCGATCAGGACCAGCGCATCGCGGAGCACCACGTCCACATCGGCATCACCCTGTGCGGCCAGCAGGTGGTAGGCCTCGAGCAGGGCGGCGTCGGCCGAGGAGATCTCGTTCCCATGCACGCCGTGGGCCAGCCACACCACCACGGGCGCCTCCCGCACGAGGCGGGCCTGATCGCCCTCGGAGACGCCGCGGGGGTCGGCCAGTCTCTTCAGGTCGGCCTTCACCTGGTCGAGGCGGGCGATGCGATCGGCGCTGCCGATGACCATGAGCCAGAGCGGACGGCCCTCCCACGATCGCGCGTACTCGTACACCCGTGACCGCGTGGGCGCGGCCTTCTGCAGCGCCTGGAGATACTGCCCGACCTGGTCGGGCGGCGTGATCTCGGATCCAGGTTCGTGGCCCAGCACCTGCCGGACCGTCGGTATCGCGGGGTCGTACTTCGCACCCGGCCAGAACGGCTCGTCCGGGGCCTGCGCGCCAGCAGGAGACATGGTCGCGACGGCGAGGAACACCAGCAGACACGGGTACCGGAATCGCATGGGGACCTAGCTTACCGGAACCGCCCGGAGTGGCGTGGCCTCGCCAACCGGGGTTCGACGCCCCGCGACAACAATCGGGCCCTCACCGTGCCAGGAGCTCGTGCATCTCGATCGCGGCGGTCAGCCCCATGGCGCCGCCGCGATCGTCGAAGCCCGTGAGCCCCGCGCGATTCAGGTAGTACGCCTTCGTGGGACCGGACCCCGTGCCCGTGCAGACGTCCATCAACGCGCCGTCCTCGGCAATGCGTGCCAGCAGGCCACGCCAGGCCCGGTCCACCACGGGCCTGTAGGCCAGTGCGTCCAGCCAGCCCAGTCGCACGCCGCGCGCCATGGCGGTGAGCACCATCGCGGTGACCGTGAACTCGCGGTAACTGCCTGGCTCGTCCACCACCTGCCGCCACATCCCGTCCGGCGCCTGGTGCCCGGCCAGGCCGTTCATCAGGGCGCGGTAGCTCTGGAGCACGCGCGCGCGGTCGCCCCACGTGGACGGCAGGTGCGTCAGCGCCTCCATCAGCCCGAACGCGGCGAAGCCGTTCCCCCGCCCCCATGTGTGCGGGCCTTCCTTCGCGTGGATGAAGAGCCCGTCCGGCCGTTGCAGGTCGGTCGCGTAGGTGGTGAGCAGCCTGCCGGCAGCGGCCGCATAGCGATCGTCCTTCGTCCGTGCCGCAACGCGCGCCAGCACGCTCGTGGCCATGAACATGTCGTCGGTCCACGCCCGGCGAAACCGGACGATCTCGGCGGCTGCGGATTCGTCGGGAAGCATGAAGTCCGCCGCCTTCCGCGCCAGCGCATCGGCCGCCGCGTTGCTGTCGATCGCGCCCAGGTCCGAGAGCGCGAGGTGGCCGGCCAGGCTCGTCAGCAGGTAGGGCTCGGCGATCGCGGGCATCGTCTCGGTGAGGAACGGCGCCATGTCCGCGAGCGGCTTGTCCCGGAAGCGCCCCTCCCCGGTCATGCGCGCCAGGCGCAGCGCGCCGGACCACGACAGCGCGGGGATGTAACTCATGATGGGTTGCGCGGGATACCGCGGTGCGAGCAGTCGCGCCACGTCGAGGGGTGCGCGGGCCTGGCGCCCACCGAGCGCCGTGCGCAGGGGCGAGACCGCTCCTGCGGCGTCGCGCAGCAGGTCCCGAATCACGTCCGGCGCCGCGCTCTCCCGGACCGTCAGCTGCAGCGCGGGGACGGCTGCCGACCAGGCCGCGCCCGTCGCGGGAGCCCCGAGCGCCGCCGCCAGGGATCCCGACGGGGCCCGCTCGGCGCGGTCGACGAGCGAGGAGGCCAGCGCGTTTGCTTCCCACCTGAGCGGCCACCCCACGCGCAGATCCACCACCACCGTCGGCGCCACCATCGTCGTCCAGCGCCAGACGTAGTGTGGAGTCGGATCGAGCTTGCCATCGAAGAAGGCGCCGGCCGGGGGGAACGTCAGGGGTGCGTCGGCGGGCCCTGTGGCGTCGTCGCCGCAGACGTCCGGGCGCGCGCATGGAATGGCCGCCAGCTGCCAGTCGTTCTGCAGTATCGCGGCCTCGCGATCGGTGAACCACCACTGCAGCACACGGAGAACGGCGGCCGTGCTCTCGCGGCTGCCGTCCAGCCCGCCGAGGAGCACCAGCCTGCGTCTCGACGGTCCGGGCGCACCAACCGGTTCGACGGACCAGAGACGGCGACCCGATCGGGTGAGGCCGGCGGCATCGACGGTCGCCTCGGCCCCGGCGCTCCGAACGAGCGCGCGCAGCGCCTCCTCGGCCTGCCCGGCGGCGACGGGCGGCTGGGCCCACGCGCGGCCGGCGATGCCGGCGCCAAGGAGACATGTGAAGGCCACGATGGCTGTCCGACCCATGGGCGCGCAGTGTACCGCACCCGTGACGTTTGTCACCCCGCGCCCCTGACGTCCCGCACTACCCGAACGATGCGCACGGCGAGACGATGGCCGGGTCGTTCACGCAGGGAGGCAGCATGTTCACGGATCTCACACGCGCGCGCGCCGAAGTCACCGCTCACTCCGCCGGCGGCGCCCCGTTCCTGGTGGCGTTCGGCCTGTCCATCGGCCTCGTCGGGCTCGCGTCGTTCTGGCTGCCGACCAGGACGGCCGCCCTCATCCTGCTGTTCCAGGGCAACGTCGCGCTGCCGCTGGCCTTCCTGCTGGAACGCCGCCTGCGCTGGGGCACGATGGCAGCCGACAATCCCCTGCGCGGGCTGGCCGTGCAGCTCGCGATGTCGCAGATCGCGGCGCTGCCGATGGTGCTCCTGGCATACGTCCTGGCGCCGCACGCGACGGGCGTCGCCCTGGCATCGGTCGCCGCCGGCCACCTGGTGCCGTACGGGTGGCTGCACCGCACGCGGATCTACCTGTGGCTCGGGCCGGCGGTGTCGCTGGGCACCCTGGCGATTGCCGCGGTGCTGAAGAGCGACGCGTTGCCCTGGGCGCTGCTCTACATGTCGGTGGCCTACCTGTCGGCGGCGGTCCTGCTGTATCGGCACGCGCTGGCGCTGCGCGCCACCGACCTCTGTTACGCTTCCGCTCCATGGACAACCCACGTGCCGGGCGCGCCACGCCGGACGGTGACACCCTGAGGGCCTTCATCGACCAGGGGCCTGTCGTGGCCGTCATCACGGACCAGGCCGGGCAGTACATCTACGTCAACCCCGCGATGGAGCGCCACTTCGGTGCACCGGCGGGCGCATTCGACGCCCTGCCGCTGGGCGATGGTACGGTCCGAAACTGGCGGGTGGTGAAGTTCGCGTTCCAGGCGCCTGACGGCCGCCAGCTGATCGGGGTGCTGGCGGTGAACGTCGCGGATCTGCAGTCCGCCCAGGAGCAGCTCGCGGAGAGCGAGCAGCGCTACCGCCACCTGGTGGAAAGCGGGCAGGGCCTCATCTGCACGCACGACATGGAAGGGCGCCTGCTGACGGTGAACCAGGCGGCATTGACCCTGGCCGGTCTCACCGGCGAGCAGGCGATCGGGCGGAACATCCGCGACCTGCTGGCCCCGCCGTCGCGTGACGTCTTCGGGCTGTATCTCGAGCGGATGCAGCACGTCGGCGTCGACGCCGGGATGATGTACGTGCAGGCGGCCAGCGGCCGTGTGCTGGCGTGGAAGTACCGCAACGTCAGGGTCGACGAGCCGGGACAGCCGTCCTACGTCCTCGGCCACGCGCAGGACGTCACCGAGCTGCGGGACGCCGAGGAGCGGCTGCGGCAGCTGGCGATGACCGACGACCTCACGGACCTGTTCAACCGTCGGGGATTCCTGGTCCACGGGTCGCGCGCGCTGCAGGACGCCGTGACGCACCACCGGAGCGCCGCCGTGTTCTACGTCGACATCGACGGCCTGAAGGCCATCAACGACCAGCACGGGCACGACGCCGGCTCCGCGCTGATCGTGGCGGCGGCCGAGGCGCTGAAGAACTCGTTCCGCGCGGCGGACGTCCTCGCCCGCATCGGCGGCGACGAATTCGTGGCGCTGGTCATCGTGCCACCCGATGATGTCGCCACCATCACGAACCGGCTGAAGTGGCACGTGGACAAGTTCAACGGGACCTCGGGCCTGCCCTATGCTCTCTCGATGAGCATCGGGGTGGCGCGTTTTCGTCCCGGCGAAGGCGACTCGCTGGAGTCGCTCATGAAGGACGCCGATGCCGCCATGTACCGCCGGAAGCGGCCCGCCGGCGACGCGCAGGGGCCCGAGAGCCTCCCCTGACGCCTCAGGACCCAACGCATGCGCCTGCTGCCACGCGATCGGGATCTCGGCTGGGCGCCGTATGCGTGGCTGGTCTACCTGAGCGTCTACGTGCTCACACCGCTCGTGCTCGTGCGGGCTCGTGGCGGGCTCGTGCTGCAGGCGGCTGGTCTGCTGCTGTTCCTGCCGCTCTACTTCGCCGGCTTCTGGGTGGAGGGGTCGCGCCGGGTGTGGATCATCGCGGCCATCACCGCGATCGGCGTGGCCACGACATGGGCCAATCCCGGCGGCGCCGTCTTCTTCGTGTACGCCGCGTCGTTCGTGGGCGGGGCGCTGGCCGGGCGCCGCGCCGCAGCCGCGGTGGTGGCCATCACGCTGGTGGGGCTGGGGGCCGCGTGGCAGACGGGGGCATTCGCGCCCTTCACGCTGCTGTTCGTCGGTGTGTTCGCGCCCCTCATCGGCTTTCTGAACCTGCACACGGCCGACGTGCGCCGTCGCGACGCGTCGCTGCGCCTCGCGCACGACGAGATCGCACGGCTGGCACGGCTCGCGGAGCGGGACCGGATCGCGTCCGACCTGCACGACCTGCTGGGTCACACGCTCTCGGTGATCGTCCTCAAGGCCGACCTCGCGTCGAAGCTCATGGACCGGGACCCGTCGCGTGCGGCACAGGAAGTGCGCGAGGTCGCGCAGGTGTCGCGCGAGGCCCTGTCCGAGGTCCGGCAGGCCGTCCAGGGATTCCGCACCACCACCTTCGCCGACGAGCTGTCGCGTGCCACCTCGGTCCTGCGCACGGCGGGCATCGAGGTCCATCCCGACGTGACCGCGGCCTTCGCCGAGGCGAATGGCCCCGGCGGGACCGCAGCCGAGCGGGCGCTCGCGCTGGTGCTGCGCGAGGCCGTGACCAATGTCCTGCGCCACGCGCGGGCGACGCGATGCACGATCGCGCTGCGGGACGAGGGCGGTTCGCTCACGCTGATCGTGCACGACAACGGCGCGGGCGGCGAGGTGCGCGAGGGCAGCGGCTGGACCGGCATGCGCCGCCGGATGGAGGCGGCGGGCGGCACCCTCACCCGCACGATCGATCGCGGCCTTCGTCTCACCGCGACCGTGCCCCGGACCGATCCCGGTGGGGCGCGCGCATGATCCGCATCGTCCTCGCCGAAGACCAGGCCATGGTGCTCGGCGCCCTGGCCGCGCTGCTCGAGACCGAGCCGGACCTGGAGGTCGTGGGCCGCGCGGCGACAGGGGATCAGGCGCTGGCGCTCGTACGCGAGCATCGACCCGATGTGCTCGTCACCGACATCGAGATGCCGGGCACCACCGGCCTGGACGTGGCCGCGGCCCTTCGTCGTGACTCACCGCGCACGCGCGTGGTCATCCTCACCACGTTCGCGCGCCCTGGTTACCTGCGGCGTGCGCTCGACGCGGGCGCTTCCGCGTACCTGCTGAAGGACGCGCCGTCGGATCAACTCGCCGACGCCATCCGCCGGGTGCAGGCCGGCGGGCGGGTCATCGATCCCGCCCTTGCCGCCGACGCCTGGTCCGAGGCGGATCCCCTGACCGATCGCGAGCGGCAGGTGCTGCGTCTGGCCGGCGACGGGCTCACGAGCTCCGACATCGCGGCGACGCTCCAGCTCTCCGAAGGCACCGTCCGCAACTACCTCTCCGAGGCCATCAGCAAGGTCGGCGCCCGGAACCGCGTCGAGGCCGCCAACCTGGCCCGCGCCCGCGGCTGGCTGTAGGGGCCTGGCACCGAGACATCGAAAAACGCGGCTATTCTTGCCCTGTGGGCAGAATCCGCCGCGTTTTCGGGGTCTCGGTGCCTGTCCCCGGCATTCTGATCGCGGCGGCGCTGGTGCTCACGGCCGCGGCCGCAGAGGCACAGACGGTCGAGATCACCCCCTTTGGTGGCTACCGCTTCGGCGGCAGCATCGGCGAAGTCACCGCTGGCCCCGTGGTGGACGATGACGGCGGACCGAGCTTCGGGGTGGTGGTGGACGTCGTGTTCGGGTCCCTGACGGACGGGTTGAAGGTCGAAGGCGTGTTCAGCCACGAAGAGGCGGAGTTGAAGGTGCGCACCGGCCTCTTCGATCCGCCGGCGTACGTGCGCGCACAGGTGGATCAGCTGCTCATCGGGGGCAGCCGCGACCTCACCGACGGCCGCGCCAGGCCGTTCCTCTCCGGCCTGCTGGGACTGACCCGCTACGCCGTGCCCGGCGACACCGAGGTCCGCTTCGCCGTCGGCGTGGGCACGGGCCTGAAGGTCTACGCCACGCGCCACATCGGTCTGCGCCTCGATGCCCGGGGCTACATGACCATCGTGAATCTCGGAGGCGCCGGTGTGTGCGGCGGCTACGGCTGCGCGATCCGCTTCGACGTGTCGCCCGCCTTCCAGGCCGATCTCACGGCGGGGCTGCTCATCGCGTTCTGAGCGGGTTAACCCCTCAGCTCACTTGGGCTGACAATCCATCGGCTGGCTGATCCGATGGAACGGGCGCAAACGGAGGGAAGTCTCGGCTGATGGACACTCAACCGAAGTGAACTGTGGGGTTAGGTGGCTCAGTCGCCGAGCGAGATGCCGAGCGCCCGGGCGCTGCGCACGAAGGCGCCGTCGAGCGGGACCTGCTTCAACTGGCCAACGGCCTCGGCGATGGGCACGCTGTCGATTCCCGCGCCCGTGTAGGTGACCATGCGGCCGAACCGTCCCTCGGCGATGAGCTCCACGGCCGTCGTGCCGAACAAGGTGCAGAGCGCGCGGTCGAAGTTCGTCGGCCCGCCGCCTCGTTGCAGATGGCCGAGGACCATCGATCGGGTCTCCTTGCCGGTCCCCTTCTCGATCTCCGCCGCCACCTGTGCGCCGATGCCGCCGAGGCGGGCCTCGCGATCCTTCGGCTGTTCCGCGCTCGTCACGAAGTCGGCGCCTTCCGCGCGTGCCCCCTCGGCCACGACGACGATGCTGAAGTGCCGGCCCGTCCGCTCACGCTCCATGATCTTCGCGCAGATGCTGTCGTAGCGGAACGGGATCTCCGGGATGAGGATGACGTCCGCACCACCGGCCAGGCCGGCGTAGATGGCAATCCACCCTGCGTACCGGCCCATCACCTCGAGAACCATCACGCGCCGGTGGCTCTCCGCCGTGGTGTGCAGGCGATCCAGCGCCTCGGTCGCGCAGGCGACGGCCGAGTCGAACCCGAAGGTCAGGACGGTGGCCGCCAGGTCGTTGTCGATTGTCTTCGGCACGGCCACGATGGGAATGCCGTGCATGAAGAGCTGCTGGGCGATGCTGAGGGAGCCGTCGCCGCCGATGGCGACGAGCGCCGACAGGCCCAGCGCCTCGAAACCGTGCTTCGTCGCGTCGAGGAGCTCCACGGGGAGGCCCTGCGCCTGGCCGTGCCCGACCTTCGCCGTGAATCGCCCACGGTTGCTCGTGCCCAGGATGGTGCCACCGCGCCCGAGCAACCCGCCCAGGTCGTGGTAGTCGAGGACCCGGTACTGCGGCGGATCCAGCAGGCCCTCGAACCCGCCGAGTATCCCCACGGCGTCCCATCCCCGGCGGCTGGCCGCCTTGGCCACCGCCCGGATGACGGCGTTCAAACCGGGGCAGTCGCCGCCACCGGTGACGATGCCGATGCGTGTCGTCACGATTGTCTCCTTGGATCGCGAGGCGTCAGTCGAGCACGATGGGCACTCGCGGAAGGCGCCAGATCTCGTCGCAGTACTCACGGATGGATCGATCCGCCGAGAACTTCCCGCTGCGCGCGGTGTTGAGGACGGACATACGGGCCCAGCGATCCTGATCGCCCCAGGCCTCGCCGATGCGTTCCTGACAGGCCACGTAGTCCGCGTAGTCGGCCAGCACCAGATACGGGTCCTCGACGCGGAGGTTCTCGACCAGCGGCCGGAACACCTCGGTGTCCCCGTGCGAGAAGCGGCCGCCGGCAATCGCCTCGAGCACCGCGCGAAGCCCGGCGTCGGCGTCCAGCCGTTCGGACGGGCGATACCCGCGGCCTTTCAGCGCGACGACCTCCTCGACCGTCAGTCCGAACAGGAAGAAGTTCTCGGCGCCGGCCTCCTCACGGATCTCGACGTTCGCACCGTCGAGGGTGCCGATGGTCACGGCGCCGTTCATCATGAACTTCATGTTGCCGGTTCCCGACGCCTCCTTGCCGGCCATCGAGATCTGCTCGGACACGTCGGCGGCGGGGTAGATGATCTGGGCGTTCTGCACGCTGAAGTTCGGCACGAACGCCACCCTGATCCGCGTGTTGACGTCCGGATCCCGGTTGACGGTCTCGGCGACGGCGTTGATCAGCTTGATGATGCGCTTGGCCATCATGTAGCCGGGCGCCGCCTTGCCGCCGAAGATGAACGCGCGGGGCGGCGGCGTGAAGCCGGGGTCGGCCTTGAGCCGGCTATAGAGGCTCACGATGTGCAGCACGTTGAGGTGCTGTCGCTTGTACTCGTGGATGCGCTTCACCTGCACGTCGAAGAGCCACGACGGGTCGAGGTCGATGCCGGCCGTCTTCCGCACGTAGTCGGCGAGCCGCTGCTTGTTGTCGTGCTTCACGGCCCGCCACTCGGCCCGGAACGCCGGGTCGTCGGCGAATGGCTCCAGCGCCTTGATGCCCGTGAAGTCGGAGATCCAGCCGTCGCCGATGGCGCGCGTGACCAGCCGGCGCAGGCCGGGGTTGGAAAGCGCCACGAAGCGCCGCGGGCTGACGCCGTTGGTCCTGTTGCTGAAGCGCTCCGGCCACAACTCGTGGAAGTCCCGCAGCACGCTCTGCTTCAGGAGCGTGGTGTGCAGCGCCGCGACGCCGTTGATGGCGTGGCTGCCGACGGTGGCCAGGTGGGCCATCCGCACGTACCGCTGGCCCTGCTCGTCGATGAGGGACATGCGGCGCACGCGTGCCTCGTCGCCCGGGAACCGCGCGCGGACCTCCTCGAGGAACCGTGCGTTGATCTCGTAGATGATCTCGAGGTGCCGCGGCAGCAGCTCCGCCAGCATGCCGAGCGGCCACGTTTCGAGTGCCTCGGGCAGCAGCGTGTGATTGGTGTAGCCGAACGTCCGGACGGTGATCGCCCACGCCTCGTCCCAGGGCAGGACGTGCTCGTCGAGGAGGAGGCGCATCAGCTCGGCGACGGCCAGCGCCGGGTGTGTGTCGTTCAGCTGCACCGCGAACCGGTCCGCGAACCGCTGGACGGGCTCGTTGTTGAGCGCCAGGCGCCGGAACATGTCCTGCAGCGAGCACGACACGAAGAAGTACTGCTGCGACAGGCGCAGGCGCCGGCCGCCTTCCGCCTGGTCGTTCGGGTAGAGCACCTTGCTGACGGTCTCGGACTGGACCTTCTCGCGGACGGCCTCGTAGTAGTCGCCCGTGTTGAACGCCTCGAAGTCGAACGACTCGACGGCCTCCGCGCTCCAGAGCCGCAGCGTGTTGCAGGTGGGCACGCCGTACCCTTGAATCGGCGTATCGTAGGCGGTGCCCTTGACCACGCGGAACGGCACCCACAGCACACGATAGCGGCCGTGCACGTCGCGGAACGTCTCGGTGCGGCCGCCCCAGAAGACGTGGAACGTGATCTCCGGCTTCGCGATCTCCCAGGGATTGCCGCGCCGCAGCCACTTGTCGGTGACCTCGACCTGCCAGCCGTACTCGATCTCCTGGTCGAAGATGCCGAACTCGTAGCGGATCCCGTACCCGATGGCGGGCCGCTGCTCCGTCGCGGTGGATTCGAGGTAGCAGGCGGCCAGCCGCCCGAGGCCACCATTGCCGAGGCCGGGCTCCTCCTCCTCCTGGAGCAACCGGTCCAGATCCTGGCCCAGCGCGACCATCGCCTCGCGTGTCGCCGCCTCGATCCCCAGCGTGACCAGGTTGAGGCCGAGGTGCGGGCCGAGCAGGAACTCCGCGGACAGGTAGCACGCGATCCGTGTGCCCGGCTGGAGATAGCGCCGGCTGGTGCTGGCCCACCGCTGCTGGAGGCGATCCCGCACGGTGAGCGCCAGCGCGTGGTAGTGGTCGTGCGAGGACGCCAGGCCTTCGAGACGGCCCAGCGTGTAGCGCAGGTGATTCGAGACGCCTTCAGCCAGGGAGGCGGCGTCGAGCCCCGTGCGATCGTCCGGCGTGGTCATCGTCTTGCCAGTCTAGCAGGCTGCTGGAGAACGCAGCCTGAAGTGAAACGTGAGAGGTGAGAAGTGAGAGGCACGAAGAAGTCCCGGCAATTTTTCAGCAACCTGCTGGCGCAGCCCACCACGCCGCTGGGATCGAGCTGTCGCGCGCATCCAGGAGTGGATGCAGCAGTGGAACTTGTGCAGGCCGGGCTCGAGATCCGACAGCAGTTCCGTGCCCCCTCCGGCCACGACGGTGCTGGTGCCAGGGGTGCACAGGCATTCGGCAGGCGCTCGCTCACGCGAGCGTAGGCCTACGGCGCGAAGCGCCGCCTGACTACGGCATCTCCGGCGGCGGCACGCGCCGCTTGCTGGCCTGCTCGAACGCATACGCGAGCGCGATCAGCCGCGGCTCGGCGCACGCGCCTGCAGTGAACGTGACGCCGAACGGCGCGGGCTTCGCCGTGAAACCCGGCGGGAGCGGCGGGGTCGGCGCGTTCGGCGCCATGCCAAACGGCACGGCGACGATTGGGTAGCCCGCACGAGCGGCCAGGTTGGCGCCGGACCCACCGGGCGTGAGGATCGCATCCAGGTTGTGCGCCTTCAGCACGGCATCGATGCCCTCCTCGCGGCTGAGGCGATGGTCCTTCGCGGTGTCCGCGTCGTTCCTCGCGCGGTCCTTCTCCACGTCCATCTCGTCCGAGATGTCGAGCCGCGACTGGCCGAAGCGGATCGCGCCGTCCTTCGCGTGCGCGAGGTTCCACTCGCGGAGCTCCGTCAGCGTCCTGACGGGCGCCCGATCCCCGAGGCTCGCCAGCCACGCGTTGAAGTCGCGCTTCATGCCGTACTTGAAGTTGACCGTGCAGGTCGCGTCGCCGCCCTTCTTGTGCTCCGCGCCCTGGCAGTAGTCGAACAGGAGGAAGCTGGTCGCCGGGTCCTTCGACACGATGCTCGGGACCTCGACGGGGTCCACGATCTCGGCACCCTGCGCCTTCAGCAGCGCGATGGCCTCCTCCATCAGCGTCGCGCGCTCGGCCGTGAGGCCGCCGCGGCCCTCCTTGAACTGCGGGCGATTCTCGTCGCCCGGCGCCAGGATGCGGTCGTAGTAGAACGCGCGCGGGATGCCGATGCGGGCCCCCTTCAACGCGCCCGGGTCCAGGAACGCCGTGTAGTCGCGGGCCGGCGGCGGCGTACAGGCCTTCGTGGCGGCGTCATTGGGATCGGGCGCGGCGCTCTCGAGCACCCCCATCAGGATCGCCGCATCCGTCACCGTGCGGGCCATGGGCCCCGCGGTGTCGTGATCCGCGGTGATGGGGATCACGCCGTAACGGCTGATGCGGCCGATCGTCGGGCGGATCCCCGCCAGCATGTTGTTGTTCGACGGGCTGATGATCGATCCGCCGGTGTCCGAGCCGACGCTCGCGGCCCAGAAACTGGCGGCGGTGCCGGCGCCGGAGCTGGAGCCGCCCGTGGACAGCACCGGGCGCCCGAACGTCTCCGGGCGCGGGTCCGGCCGCGGGTCGTACGGATTGAACGCAAAGCCGGCCACACCCGTGTAGTTGGCCTCCATCGGCGTCGGCGCGCCCGCCGTCCAGTGCGCAAGCTCGGTCAGCACCGTCTTGGCGATGATGATGGCGCCGGCCTCCCGCAGGTTCTTCGTGAGCGTCGCGTCGTAGGGCGGCATCAGGTCGCGAAACGCCAACGCGCCGCCGGTGGTGCGGATGTCGGTCGTGTGGATGTTGTCCTTGAGCGCGATGGGGATGCCGTGCAGCGGGCCGCGCACCTTCCCGGCCGCGCGCTCCTGGTCGAGCCGATCGGCCTCCTCGAGGGCGCGCGGGTTCACCGTGATGATCGCGTTGATGCGATCCTCGTACGTGCCGATGCGGGCGAGATACTGCGTGACCAGTTGCCGAGACGTGATACGCCCCGACTCGAGCGCCGCACGGATCTCGGGGATGCCGGCTTCGACCACGGAGAACGGCGCTGGCCGCGCCGGCTGCTCCGTCGTCGGCGCACAGGCCAGCCCGCACAGGGTCAGGACGAGACACAGCGGAATTGATCGCGTCATGGCATCTCCCTTCGGTCGCATCGCACCTGCCGCCAGGGCGGCCGGGTGTGTGAACCATCGACTGGTCCGGCCGGGGCCTAGACGAATCCCGTCGCGAACAGGAGTGCATCCCGAAGCTCGCCCATCCGCGACCGAGGGACCGTCGTGATCACGGACCCCAGACGTGCCCTGGCGACGGTCTGCACGTGATCCAGGTTGATGGCACACGTGCGCGGCATGCCATCGTCGGTGTGGAGCACGACCTCCGTGGGGATGTCCCGCACGGTGCTCGTAATCGGGGCGACCATCACGTCGTTCAGGTAGTCCAGGGCCGAGTCCCTGGTCAGGACGACGACCGGACGCCGTTTGTCGGGCGCCTGGAAACGCAGCCAGCGGATCTCTCCACGCTTCATGGTTCCGGCCACACCTGTTCGGCCGAGAACGGCCCGAACTCCGTGGGTCGGACGGGCGTGCGGGTGTATCCACGCCGATGGCGCTCCTCGCGCTCGAGCGTGGTCAGCTGCGCCAGCGCCCTACGCAGCGCTTCGCGCGTGAATGCCGATCGCGTGGTCTTCAGCCGTCGAGCTGCACGATCGACCTGGGTTACCAGGCTCTCATCGAGCGTCATCTGGACGGTCTTCATGGTCCCTATTCTACTAGCTATGGTCATGTGGAACAGCCCAATGCGCCATTCTGCGATCGCCCGATGAATGGCCCGATTGGCAATCCGCAATCGGCAATGGACACGCGCGTCACCGGCGCTACCGGCACGTCTGGCGTGCCGGCTCCTCGCCGGTGACACGCCTGAATTCGAGGTGCTGCACCAGCGGCGGCATCGTCGGGGACAACGTGACCTCCGCGCGCAGCTCGCCTCGATCGCACTTGAACAGCCACTCGCCACGCAGCGGGTTCTCCACGAACGCGAAGTCATCCGCGGCGCGGCACGTGCCCAGTTCCTTACGGATCCGCGTCAGCTCCGCCTGACGACGCTCCTTCGACCGATCCAGGAACAGGTTCACGGCCGCGATGCGGTTCGCCAGCGGCTCGTCCCACTTGTTCACCAGCACGGAGACCGCGTCCTTCGCGCTGGTGAGCGCCAGCGAGGGCTGCACGGCCCGCGGCTGCAGCCCTCCCGTCTTGCCCAGCAGCGTGAGCGCCTGATCCGCCACGCCACCCCAGCCCGTGTACGTGCGGTTGCCGAACGCGATGATGCCGACGCCGTGCTCCGGCAGCCAGCGCATCAGCGATCCGAAGCCGGGCAGGCCCCCGCTGTGCGCCACGCTCTGCGCGTACTGGCACGTCGTCGAAATGCCCAGCCCGTAGCCGTAACCACCCGTGTTGAGCACCGTGGCGCCTGAGGCATCGCGCGTGACGGACGCCGGCCGGGGCCGCCACACCTGCTGCATCTCGCGCAGCGACGCGCGGGAGACAGGCGCCGTCTCGGGGCCATCGCGTGGAGGCCACGCGTCGAGGAACGCGGCCACGTAGCGCGACAGGTCGCGCATCGACGTGAGCATGCCGCCCATCGCGCCGAACGCCCCGTCGGGCAGCTGCGCCTCCTCCTTCCACTGCTCGTCCTCCCACCGGTAGCCGTGTGCCAGGCGGTCCGGCGCGACCTCCTTCGGCTCGAGCGTCGTGGACGTCATGCCGAGCGGTTTCAGGATGTGCGCGGCCACGTACTCCCTGTAGGGCACACCCGACACCTGCGAGACGATGCGGCCGAGGATGGCGAAGCCGTAGTTGGAGTACTCGTAGGCCACGCCCGGCGGGTTCGAGAACGGGATGCCGCGCCGCATGAGCAGCGTGAACTGCTCGTCGGTGGCCGACAGCTGCTGATCGCCCCACGGGTTGTCCTCCGGGAACCCCTCCGAGTGCGACAGCAGGTGGCGCACGGTGATGCGCGGCGAGTCACTCGTGGGGTACGTGAGGCCCTTCAGCTCGGGAACGTACGTCTCCGCCGGGTCATCGAGTGCGAGCTTCCCCTCGTCCCGCAGCTTCAGGATGGCCATCGCCGTGAAGCTCTTGGTCATCGAGGCGATGCGGAACACGGTGTCCGCACCGACGGGCTGCTTCGCGGCGAGGTCGCGCATGCCGGTGACACCCAGGTGCGCCAGCTCGCCGTCGATGACGATGCCCCAGGTGGCGCCGGGGATGTGCTCCCTCGTCGTGAAGTCCTGCATGAGGCGGTCGATGTCGGCGAAGGCGTTGCCGAGCTTCTGGCGGCGTTCCGGGTCCGTGAACCGCGCCGGCTCTGCCTTGAAGACGGGGACCGCAGTAGAGGAGGGCGCCGGCGGGGTCGCCTGCCCGCCGAGGCCGCGGCCAGCGGACAGCACGAGCAGGACACCGAGCGAAACACTGACGGGAAGCGAGTGACGGTACGTGGCGGGCATCGCGGGATTATCGCGCAGCCCCGCGCCACTGACGAGAGAAACCCGATCGTCGCGGTCGCAGATCGTTGTCACACGGTGGACGTAGACTAGACGCATGCGGGCCGCCATCCAGGAGATCGTGAAGCGGCACCTGGGCGAGCGCCGTCAGCTGCTCTCCATCCTGCGGGAGATCCAGCAGCGCTTTCGCTCGGTGCCGGACGAGGCGATCACCATCGTCGCCGAGGAGATGGACCTGCCCCGTGTGCACGTCGAGGGCACGGCCAGCTTCTACCACTTCCTCTCGCGCGAGCACCGCGGTGTCACGACGGTGTACCTCAACACCAGCGCCACCTCCGAGATGGCCGGCTGCACGGACGTGGCCGCCGCGTTCGAGGAGGCCGCCGGCGCCCGGTTCGGCACCACCACGCCCGATCGGGCGATCGGGCTCTACACCACCTCGTGCATCGGCATGTGCGATCAGGAGCCGGCCGCGCTCATCAACGACGTGGTCTTCACGCGGCTCACCCCGGCACGGGTGCACGAGATCGTCGCCGGCATCCGCGCCGGGCGGCCCGTCACCGACCTGGTCGGAGCGCTGGGCGACGGGCAGAACGCCTCGCCGACGATTCGTGCCGAGGTACAGAACAACATCCGGCAGCCGGGCCCCGTCTTCTTCGCGCCGTACAAGGCGGGGCAGGCCATGGCGCGCGCGCTCGACACGTCCTCGCTGGACGTCATCGAGGCGATCAAGCGCTCCGGGCTGCGCGGCCGCGGCGGCGCGGGCTTCCCGACAGGCACCAAGTGGGCCTACTGCCGGTCCACCGAGGCAGAATCCCGCTACGTGCTCTGCAACGTGGACGAGGGCGAGCCCGGCACGTTCAAGGACCGCGTGCTGATGACCGAGCGCGCGGAGCAGGTGTTCGAGGGCATGGCCATCGCCGGCTACGCCATCGAGGCCAGCCGCGGCATCGTGTACCTGCGGGCCGAGTATGCGTACCTGCTGCACCACCTGGAGGAGGTGCTGCGGTCGATGCGCCAGCGGAACGAGCTGGGCCGCCGCATCCAGGGCAGCCTCTTCAGCTTCGACATCCGGATCCGGATGGGCGCCGGCGCGTACATCTGCGGTGAGGAGTCGGCGCTCATCGAGTCGGCGGAGGGCAAGCGCGGCACGCCGCGCAACCGCCCGCCGTTCCCCGTGGTGTCCGGCTACCGCCGCCGCCCCACCATCGTCAACAACCCGGAGACCTTCGCCGCGGCGGCCCGCATCCTCACCGAGGGACCGGAGTGGTTCCGCGCGATGGGCACGGAGGCCTCGCCGGGCGTGAAGCTGCTGAGCGTGGCGGGCGACTGCGCGCGCCCGGGCATCTACGAGATGGAATGGGGCGCGACGGTCGGCGAGGTACTGGCGCTCTGCGGCGCGGAGGACACGCTCGCCGTGCAGGTGGGCGGCCCCTCCGGCACGTGTGTGTCGGCGCGCCAGTTCGATCGGCGGCTGTGCTACTCGGATCTCGGCACCGGCGGCGCCTTCACGATCTTCGGCAGCCACCGCGATCTGCTGTCGATCGTCCACAACCACATGACGTTCTTCGTCAACGAGTCGTGCGGCTTCTGCGTGCCCTGCCGCGCAGGCACGACGCTGCTGCTCAAGTCGCTCGAGAAGATCATGGTGGGCAACGGCACCGTCCAGGACCTGGAGGCCATCGAGCAGCTGGGCCGGATGGTGCGGACCGCGTCGCGCTGCGGCCTGGGCCAGACGGCGCCCAATCCCCTGCTTTCCACGCTCGAGCACTTCGCGGACGTCTATCGCGAGCAGGTCCGCACGGACGTGGACTACGTCTCGCAGTTCAACCTCGACTACGCGACCGCCGAGTCGAACGTGGTGGCGGGCCGGCGGCCCAACCTCCAGAAGGCCTGAGCGATGGAACAGGGGCACCTCCAGATCGTCCTGAACGGCACCACCATCCCGGCCAGGGAAGGCCAGAGCGTGGTGGAGGCCGCGCGCGAGAGCGGTGTCTACATCCCGACGCTGTGCGACTACAAGAGCCTGCCGCCGGCAGGCACGTGCCGCGTCTGCACCGTGAAGGTGGGCGGCCGCGTCGTGGCGGGCTGCACCACGCCGGTCACGCACGGGATGGTGGTGGAAAGCGAGAGCGCCGAGCTCGCGGACCTTCGCAAGGGCCTCATCGAGATGCTCTTCGTCGAGGGCAACCACATGTGCCCGAGCTGCGAGAAGAGCGGCAACTGCCAGCTGCAGGCGCTCGCCTATCGCTACCGGATGGACGTGCCCCGCTTCCCGTTCTCGTTCACGAAGCGGGACATCGACGCATCGCTGCCGCACCTCATCCTCGAGCACAACCGCTGCATCCAGTGCCTGCGCTGCGTGCGCGGCGTGAAGTCCCGCGGCGGGCAGGACATCTTCGGCTTCACGAACCGCGGGCGCGACATCCGGATCGCCGTGGACCGGTCCGTGCCCGATGCGCTGACGGAAGAGACGGCGCAGAAGGCCATGGACATCTGTCCGGTTGGGGCGCTCCTCAAGAAGGGACCACAGTACCAGGTCCCGATTGGGCAGCGCGTCTACGACCTCACGCCGATCGGTTCCGACGTCGAGAAAGGCGGCAAGCAGCCATGACTGCCCCCGCCCGTGCCAAGCTCACGCTGGCCACAACCTCGCTCGCCGGCTGCTTCGGCTGCCACATGTCGCTGCTCGACATCGACGAGAAGATCCTGGAATTGGTCGAGCTGTACGACCTGCGGCGCTCGCCCCTGGACGACCTGAAGACCTTCACCGACGTCTGCGACGTGGGGCTGGTCGAGGGTGGCTGCTGCAACACCCACAACGTGCACGTGCTGCGGGAGTTCCGCAAGCAGTGCCGCATCCTCATCTCCGTCGGGCAGTGCGCCATCACCGGGGGCCTGCCCGCGATGCGCAACGGCATCCCGATGAGCGAGCTGTTCGCCGCCTCGTACCTGCAGGGGCCGACCGCCGACAACGCGCTGATCCCGAACGACGAGGACATCCCGGCGATCCTGGACCGCGTGTACCCCTGCCACGAGATCGTGAAGGTGGACGCGTTCCTCCCCGGCTGCCCGCCGCGGCCGGAGCTGCTGTGGCAGGCACTCTGCGCCATCGCCGAGGGCCGGGCGCTCGACACGATCGACTACAGGGAGTTCAAGTTTGACTAGCGGCCTGCGGCTTGCGACGTGCGGCCTGCGGCTTGACTCCTTATTTCCTGAATCCGAATTCCTACTTCCTAGCTCCTGACTCCTGTCTCCTGACTCCTGACTGCCATGCCACGTAAACTCGTAATCGACCCGGTCACGCGCGTGGAAGGCCACGGCAAGGTCACCATCCGGATGGATGATGACCACAACGTCGTCCAGACGCGCCTGCACATCGTGGAGTTCCGCGGCTTCGAGCGCTTCGTGCAGGGCCGCCCCTTCTGGGAGGCCATCGTCCTGGTGCAGCGCCTCTGCGGCATCTGCCCGGTGAGCCACCACCTGTGCGCGGCCAAGGCCATGGACGTGGTGTCGGGCCTGCGCTCGCGCGACCTGACGCCGACGGCCGACAAGATGCGCCGGCTGATGCACTACGGGCAGATCTTCCAGTCGCACGTCCTGCACTTCTTCCACCTGGCCTCGCCGGACCTCCTGTTCGGGATGGAGGCCGACCCCGCGCGGCGGAATGTCGTCGGGGTCATCGAGGCGTTTCCAGAGATCGCCCGCAAGGCGGTGCTGATGCGCAAGTTCGGCCAGGAGGTCATCCGCGTCACCGCCGGCAAGAAGATCCACGGCACGGGCGCCGTGCCCGGCGGTATCAACAAGCACCTCACTGCCGAAGAGCAGGCGTCCCTGCTGGCCGGCGCCGGCGGGATGAACGCGGAGACGATGGTGGCGTGGGCGCAGGAAGGCCTGGAGCTGTTCAAGGCGTTCCACAGGGACCACCCCGCGCTCGTGGACGGCTTCGCCGCGTTCCCTTCGAACTACATGAGCCTCGTGCGCGCCGATGGCGCGATGGACCTCTACGACGGCGGGCTCCGCGCGGTGGACAGCGAGGGGCGGCCGATCTTCGACCACGTGGACGTCCAGCATTACGCGGAGTTCATCGCCGAAGAGATCCGATCGTGGAGCTACATGAAGTTCCCGTACATCCGGAGCCTCGGGCGCGAGCAGGGGTGGTACCGCGTCGGGCCGCTGGCCCGGCTCAACACGTGTGACTTCATCCCCACGCCGCTGGCGCAACGCGAGTTCGAGATTTACAAGGCGTACACGGACGGCCGTCCACACGGGATGTCGATGCACATGCACTGGGCGCGGCTCATCGAGGCGCTCCATGCGGCAGAGGTCATCCGCGACCTGCTCGCCGACCCGGACCTGCTGACGGGCGATCTCCGGAAAGAAGGCCAGCGCACGGGCGAAGGCGTTGGCGTGATCGAGGCGCCGCGTGGCACGCTCATCCACCACTACAAGGTGGCCGATGACGACCTCGTCACGATGTGCAACCTGATCGTCTCCACGACGCACAACAACGAGGGCATGAACCGTGCGGTGGGCTGGGTGGCCGACCACGTCATCAGCGGCCACGAGGACGTCACCGAGGGCATGCTCAACCAGGTCGAGGTGGCCATCCGCGCCTACGACCCGTGCCTCAGCTGCGCCACGCACGCGCTCGGGCAGATGCCGCTGGTCGTCCGCCTCGAGAACGCCGATGGCGCGCTCGTGCGCGAGATCGTCCGACATCCGGCATGACGCTGGCGGACGTGCTGTCCCGGCCGCTGCTCATCTACGGGATCGGCAACGTGGGCCGCCAGGACGATGGGCTGGGGCCGCTGCTGGTGGAGCGGCTGGAGGCCACCGGCGTTCCCGAGGGCGTGACCCTCGAGAGCGGGTACCAGCTTGCGCCGGAGGACGCCCTCGCGCTCTCGGCGCACGAGACCGTCCTGTTCGTGGACGCGAGCATCGCCACGGATGCTCCCGCGCCCTACGCGCTCGAGCCCGTCGGACCTGCGACCGAGATCTCGTTCTCCACCCACGCGATGAGCATCGGCTCGCTGCTCGCGCTCAGCGCACGCCTCTACGGACGTGCACCGCGTGCGTACACCCTGGCCATTCCCGGGTACGCGTTCGAGGTGAACGCCGCATTGAGCGGGCCAGCGCGGGAGAACCTGGAGCGGGCCGTCCACGATCTCCGCGCGGCGTTGGACCAGTAGCGTGCGCGGCTACGGCCGCGCCGCCGTGGCCGCCACTCGGCCCGGCCGCGCATCTCCTCGTCCGTCGACGACCAGGGATCATCGGGCCGCCATCACTTGCTGTCGAGCGCGATCACGCCGTCCCATCCCGGCGGCGGCTCCCGCCGATGGCCAAGGATGTGACCCGTGAGGAAGTCCTTGCCGTGGTCCCAGTGCGGCACCGCGTGGAGCAGGCCGAAGGCCTCGTCCCACCGGCCGGCGATGAAGGCATCGAGCGCCTGTTCGTACAGCGCCACGCCCTCGGCATCGAGCAGGCGGGCATCGCCAACGGCTGGCAGCACTTCGCAGGCCGTCACCACGCCCGTCATCCCGTACGGGCGCAGGCGCGCCAGCCGCCGGAACCGGAACCCATCGGCGGCCTGGGCCCCGGCGCGCTCGACGGTGCGCTGGTCCACGAGAATCGGCACGCGCAGCTGCTTGGTGATGCCTTCCAGCCGAGACGCCAGATTGACGACGGGGCCGAAGACGTCGATCTTGAACTGGCCGGCGGTCCCGAGCTTACCGACCACCGCCTCGCCCGTCGCGATGCCGATGCCGCACCGGAACCCGGTGAGAGGATCCGTGGGATCCTGCGCCGCCTGATCGAAGCGCTGGCGTATCTCCACGGCGGCCAGGCAGGCGTCCCGCGCGCTGGCCGGGTCGGCCTCCGGCCATCCCCAGAACGCCAGTGCGGCGTCGCCCTGGAAGTCGCCGATGACGCCGCGGTGCGCGTGAATGGCGCGCGTCATCACGTCCAGCGCCCGGCTCACGCGCTTCAGCAGGTCCAGCAGATCGTCGCGGGCGTGCTCGGCCTGCTTGCTGAAGCCGCGGAGGTCGCAGAAGAGCACGGTCACCTCGGCCAGCCGCGGCTCGAGCGCCTGTTCGGCCGCCTGGCCGGTGAGCATCGGCAGTGCCACCGGCGAGAAGAACCGGCCGAGCGTCGTCTGCTGCCGCTGCAGGGCCTGGAAGTCGCGCATCGCGCCGAGCAGGCTGGCGACCAGGCCCGTGAACTTCACGTCCGGCCGGAGGTTGTGCCGCCGGCCCTCGGTGCGACCCGCCACGTACAGGCCCCACCCGGCGCACGCGTCGCCGGGGACCGGCGTGCAGAAGGCCCAATCGAGCGTGTCGGCCACCGTGTAGTCGGCCGCCGCGCCCGTCGGGTCGGTCCACACACTGCTCACGCTTTCGCCGCGCTCGGACACCGCTTCCAGGATGAGCCGACGGCTCGGGTGGAACTCGGTGTCCGTGGCCACACGCGTGTCCCAGTGCAGCACCTCGACGCTCTGTCCCTCCGCCACGCGCACGATCGCGGCGGCACGGGCCGACGAGATGCCGGCGAACACCATCACCACGAGCCGCGAGAACAGCTCGTCGTCGGTGGCGGCGCCGCGAATGACGTCGGGGAGCGTCGCCAGCACCTGCAGGCGCTCGTCGGCGTCCGCGTAGCGCGTCTCCTGGATCTCCGCCAGGGTGTAGCCTTCGATCTCGACCGGGGTGGGATCGTCGGCAGCCGCGCTGAGGCGGTCCTCGGCCAGTGCGAACGTCGTGTCGCCGACCACGAAGTGCTCGCCCACCGCCATCGTGAACGCCGGACGCGCCTGGCCCTTGAAGAAGATCGGATTGCGCGCGGCGTCGAGCTGCGTGACCTCCAGCATGCCCCGGAGCCAGCGCAGGTCGGCGTGGTCCCGCGACAGCTGCGTCTCCCACGGGATCTCCCAGCCTTCCATCGCGGCGTCCGACGCCGGTCGCCGGCCCAGGCGGACCGGGTGGTCGGGACGCAGCCGGAGGCGGCGATCGTCGCCGGACGGCCCCCGGGCGATCAGTCGCGGCATGGCTGGACGCTCACTTCGGCACCGCCGGGGCGGCGTCGCGAGCACCGGCCGGGGACTCGCGGGTCAGACGATACAGCAGCAACCAGAGACCAATCATCGTGACGAGGCCCGCGGCGCCCGCCAGGGTGCCGATGAACGCGAACGTGCGTCCAAGGCTCGTAACCGGCGCCATCGCGCGGGCCTGGTCGACCTCGACAATCGCCGCCCACTCCGGGTTGTCGACGAGTGGCGTGATCGCCGCGACGTACGCCTGACCGTCGCGCAGCGGGTCTCGGAAGTCCGTCGCCAGCGTTGCGGCCTGCAGGCGACGGACGTCGGCCAGTTCGACGTAGCCGGCGGGCTCGACGGGCAGCGGCGCGGCCGTCTGGGCCGGACACGGATGGCGGAGGAGCTGGCCGTGGTTGAGGAGCGTCGCGAACCGCGCCGGGCAGCCCGAGGCGTCGGGCGCGCCTTCGGCGTCGGCGAGCCACTGGTTGAACGTCGCGAGGTGCAGGGTGGCGGAGATCACGCCCACGATGCGGCGCGGAGCGGACGGCGTTGCGGGCGACCACACCGGTGTGGCCACGCTGACCACCAGCGGCTGCCCGGCCGCCGTGCTCCGGAACGCTCGCGTGATCCCGGTCTCACCGCGGGGCACGGCCTCGGCTGGCGCGCTCGACGCCTCCACATCCGGCCGGCCGGTGAACCACTCGCGGTACGTATAGCGCCGGCCCACCACGTTGGCATCGTACGGCGCGCGAGCCAGGACGACCGCGTTCCGGTCGGCGAGCACCCAGTTGTGGACGGAGCGCTCGCGATATTCGTCGAAGAGGGCCTCGGCCAGGCGTTGCAGGGCGGGCCCGGCGCCACGGTCGCCGGCCTCGGCGGCCGCCAGCAGCCGAATCATCTCGCCCGACTCGGCCGCCCGCTCCACCTGGCGGCGTGACGCCGAGAGGTTGCGATCGACGACGGTGGCGACGAGCGTCGAGTAGCCGGCGACGTTCTCCAGCGTCTGCGCGGCGACCGCGGTGGTGGCGTCGCCGACGGCCCGGTTCCGGGCCCACAGCCCGACGCCGCCGAGCAGCAGGGCCACGGCGATGGGCCCGATGATCCCCAGCAGGACCAGCGGGCGCCGCGCACGCTGGCGCTGCCGGGCGTCGAGGGCTGCGAGGACCCGGGGCACGCTCTCGAACCGGCGCGCGGGATCCTTCTCGAGGCAGCGGTCCACGATGTCGGCGAACGTGCGATCGATGCCGCTCGCGCGGCGATGATCGCGCGGGGCCGGCGACTCGTTGATGAGCGTGCGGTAGCGCTGCACGCGCTCGTCGGTCGTCCCGCTGCTGGCCAGGTGCTCGCTTGCCGTGGCCGTCGCATACGGCGCCCGGCCGGTCAGCATCGCGTAGGCCAGCGCACCCAGCGCGTAGATGTCGGCCCGCACGTCCGGACGGCTGTCCGCTTCGCCCTGCTCGGGCGCCATGTAGAAGAGTGTCCCCAGCGAGGGCCCCGACTCCGAGGCGCGTCGTGCCTGCCCGAAGTCCGCGAGGCGCACCTCGTGCCGCTCGTCGAGGAGCACGTTGCCGGGTTTGAGATCGCAGTGGAGGATGGCCTTGCCGTGCAGGTAGTCGAGGGCCTCGGCCACGCCCCGGAACGTGGCGACGGCGTCATCGACGCTCAGCGGTTGTCCGGCCATGCGGTCGGCCAGTGAGCCGCCCGGCAGGTACTCCATGACGTAATACGGGGGCTCGGCCTCCCACCCCACGCGCAGCAGCTGCACCACGCGCCGCTCGTTGACCATCTCGAGCAGCTTGGCCACTTCCTGCTTCAGGAGCGCGAAGTCCAGGCCCGTGGCCCGGGTGAAGAACTTGATGGCGACCTTGCGTCCCGTGTTGAGATCCGTGGCGCGCCACACCTCGCCGAACGAGCCGGCGCCCAGCCTGGCTTCCACGACGTAGCCGGGCACCTGTGGCGTCGGGGGCTGCTCGCTCCGCGCCTGGGCGCGCTGGCGCGATCCTTCGTCCTGGACGACCGTCGCATCCACGGACGCCGAGCCGGCGGGGGGTCGCTCGGTCATGACTGGCGGCCATTCTATCCAACCAGACGCGTTCAGGGGCGTACGCGCTGGAGCGGCATGGCGAGGTTTCGGACCCTTCGACGGAAGTCCAGCTGGCCACCCGACGGGAACCCGGCACCTCCTTCGTGGATCGCCTGCATTTGCGGCACTGTCTCGTGGCACGGGCATTGCCTTTGGTTGTCTGGAACGGGAGGTCGCACATGCAGACCGCCGCTGACTGGAGGGGAGAGCACGGCCGCGTGCCCGGGCATGTGGGAAGCGCGTCGCCCACCGCCGCTCGGTCGCCGGCCTCGGCCGTGGACCGCTGGGCCCTCGGCCAGATTCAACGGCACCTGAACGACCCGGGCGTCGCCCTGGCCCTGTGGGACGGCACACGGGTCGGGCCACCGGCCACCGGGACACGGGTGACCGTACGGATCGCCGACCGGCCCACGCTGTACCACCTCGTCCGGGATCCCGAGGTGGCCTTCGGCGATGGCTACAGCGACGGGCGTGTCGAGGTAGCGGGCGATCTCCTCTACCTTCTCGAAGCCGCGTATCGCGCGCCCGAGGGCGGCCTCCACTGGTACCAGCGTGTGACCACCAACACGCGGAGCCGCGCCCGCGACAATGTGCACGTCCACTACGATCTCGGCAACGACTTCTACGCGCGCTGGCTCGATCGGCAGATGGTCTACACCTGCGCCTACTATCCAGGGCCGGACGTGTCGCTCGAGCAGGCCCAGGTGGCGAAGCTCGATCTCGTCTGCCGCAAGCTGGACCTGCGGCCGGGGCTCCGGGTGGTGGAGGCCGGCTGCGGCTGGGGGGCCCTCGCCCTCCACATGGCGCGTCAGTACGGCGTCACGGTGAAGGCCTACAACGTGTCGCATGAGCAGACGACGTACGCGCGGCAGCGGGCCCGCGAGGAAGGGCTCTCGGACCGGGTCGAGTTCATCGAGGACGACTACCGCGGCATCACGGGGACCTTCGATCGCTTCGCCTCGATTGGCATGCTGGAGCACGTCGGCGTGGACCAGTATCCCGTGCTCGGTGCGGTGATCGATCGCGTTCTCGATCCACGGCATGGACGCGGCCTCCTCCATTTCATCGGGCGCAACCAGGCGGCGCCGCTCAGCCGGTGGATCAGGAAGCGGATCTTCCCGGGCGCATACACACCGACACTGGCCGAGGCCTGCGGGGGCGTGCTGGCGCCGTGGCGGATGTCCGTGCTCGACGTCGAGAACCTCCGTCTGCACTACGCGCGCACGCTGGCGGAGTGGCGTCGCCGATACGAGTCCACCGAGGATCAGGTGGTGCGGCAGTACGGGCCGAAGTTCGCCAGGGCCTGGCGCCTCTACCTCGCCGGCTCGCAGGTGTCGTTCGCTGTCGGCCTCATGCAGTTGTTCCAGGTCGCGTTTGCCCGGGAGCAGGACAACACCATCCCGTGGACCCGGGCAGGCCTGTTCGCAGCGAGCGATGTGGAGGCTCCACGGTGACACCGACGCGAGTCGACGCGCTGGTCGTCGGCGGTGGTCCGGCCGGTTCGAGTTGTGCACGCACGCTCGTCACCGCCGGCCTGCGGGTGGTCGTGCTGGATCGCGCCCGTTTCCCTCGCGACAAGACCTGCGCGGGCTGGATTCCACCGGCCGTCGTGGGCCTGCTCGACCTGGACCTGGACGACTACCGCCAGTCGCGCGTGTGCCAGCCGATCACCGGGTTCCGCACCGGACGGATGGGCGGGCCCCTGCTGGAGACGCGGTTCGATGGCGTCGTGAGCTATGGCATCTCCCGCGTGGAGTTCGACGAGTACCTGCTGCGGCGATCGGGCGCCACGCTCGCGGAGGGGACACCGGTCACGCGGCTGCGGTACGAAGCCGGGCTCTGGGTCGTCAACGAGGCGTTCGCCGCACCGATCCTCGTGGGCGCGGGAGGCCACGTGTGCCCGGTGGCGCGCCATCTCGGCGCGCGTCCGTCCGACGAGCCGGCGGTCACCGCACAGGAGGTCGAGTTCGACTTGACGCCAGCGCAGAGCGCGAGGTGCCGCGTGGCGCCCCACACACCGGAGCTGTGGCTCTGCCGCGACTTGAAGGGCTATGGCTGGTGCGTCCGCAAGCACGATCGGCTGAACGTGGGCCTTGGCCGGCTGGATCCGCATCATCTCCCGGGGCACGCGCAGGCATTCCGGACCGCGCTCGTCGCCAGCGGTGTCGTGCCGCCGGACACCCCGCGTCAGTGGAAGGGCCACGCCTACCTGCTGCGCGACCTGAGCCCTCGCCCGTCGATCGATGCGGGTGTCGTGCTGGTCGGCGATGCCGCCGGGCTTGCCGCCTCCATCAGCGGCGAGGGCATCGGGCCCGCCATCGAATCCGGACAGGCCGCTGCACGCGCCATCGTGGCGGCGAACGGCCGATACGATCGTGACCGGCTGCAGTCGTACGCCGACTGGGTCGACACGCGATTCCCGCGCGGCCGCCATGCCGCGGTCGCGGCCCTCCCGGACGCGCTCGTGACCGCCGTCGTGGGCGGGCTGCTGGGCACGTCGTGGTTCACGCGGCGCGTGCTGCTGGAGCGATGGTTCCTGCACGCCGCGTGATCGGCGCTATCGCGATCCGGAACGGCCGGTGACCAGGTCCCACCGCGTGCCCGCCTGATCGACGATCCGCCGGACATCGGCCTGCAGCAGATAGCCCTGCCCTGCGAGCGCGGTGGCGGCCTGCGTGATTCGCTCGAGGAACGCGCCGCGGTCCTGGTAGCGCTCCTCCACGGACCGGCGCGGATCTCCCGCCCGATCGCGATCCGCCTTCGTGCCAGCGAAGGGCACGAACGACCCCTGCATGCTCGACACGACGTCGGTGGGGCCCGCGCGCTCGTTGAAGAGGTTCCAGCCCGTATACGTGGCCACGGGCACGGCCAGCTCGGGCACCCGGACGCCCGCCCGCTCGTTGCCATCGGCATCCACCTGCGGCACCAGGATGGGGAAGGCCGATCCAATCTTCGGTGGTTCGTGTGACACGACACCCTTGCTGACGAACTCGGGCCCGTAGTCGGCGCGATACGCTCGATGCGGGACGGTCGGCACGTTGACGGCGGGGATCCGCGGGAACGCCAGCTTCTCCGGCGGGACCAGCGTGCCGTCCGCGACGCGCGGGTACTGGCTGTCGGGCGGCGGCGTGCCGTCGGTGACCCAGCGCTGCATCGACAGGAGCAGCGATCGCATCACCCACCGGTAGTCGAGCGGGTTGTTCGCCTGCTGGCCGATGGTGCGCACCGGAGGAAAGGGCGCCACCCCGTGCTGGCCCGCCGACAGGAGATAGATGCGCGTGTCCGGCGGCGGCGGGACGTCCGTCGTGCCGTCCACCGAGGTGTGGATGAGCGAGGCCGCGCGGCCCCAGTATTCGTACGACGAGTTCGTGTAGAAGATCTTCGGCCGGTGCTCGGGTTTCGTCGCATGGCTCAGCAGCCCGTCGGTGACCCCCGTCTCGGGATCGCGCTGCGGCTCGTCCGTGAAGGGGAAGATATCGGTGGGATAGAAGAAGTTGATGAACGGGTGCCCGTCGCGCGACGGCTGCGCGAAACGGTGGTTGAAGCTCCCGCGGCCGGCCCCGGCCACGTGCGGCATCACGCCGTCGAACACCTTTCGATGCGACTCGTCCTCGTTGAAGCCGTAGTACAGGTACGTGCGCAGGAAGCGGCCGCTCTGCGAGATGCCGAAGGCGATGGCACGCGTGATGGCACCCGCCGGCAGGCCCAACTCGCTGGCGGCCCCGTACTTCAGCCTCGACACCGTGTCGCGGATGGCGGCCGGGCCAACGCCGACCACGGGCGGATCCTTGGCCGTATAGACGACCTCGTAGATCTTCTTCGGCTGGAAGCCGCCGGCCATGCGGACGCTCCGGCCGTCCTCGCTGAACTGCCACTCGGCGCGCGGGATGGTCCGGCGGGGGCCCTCCACCGAGTCGCGCACCGTCAGCACCGCCGCCGGATCGTCCGGTGTCGCCACGGCATAGGCCTGGTGATCGCGGTCTGCCAGCGACGCCTGCTTCGACGTTTCGATCACCACGAAGTCGCTCCGCACCAGGCCCTGTATGGCACGCCCATCGAGCTCTCGGGCGACGGGCGCGAACACGCGCACCAGGCCCTCGCGCTGCGGCGGATCGAACTGCCAGCCCACCCACAGCAGGGTGAACCCCTGCTCGAGCAGGAAGCCGTCGCCGAATTCCGCGGCCGTCGCCGGGTTCAGGCTGCCGGTGGCGAAGTTGAAGAACCCCAGCATGCCCTTGCCGCCGCGGTTCGACACCTCGTAGAGCAGCGTGCCGTTGCCTCGATCGGCATCCTTCGGCTTGATCAGGTAGAAGTCCGACGAGAACTCCACGAGCCCTGCGGCGTTCCGGGGCGCCTTGTCGAGATCCGTGATGATGCGGTTGGCCGCCTGGCGCGGATCGATCGCGAAGTGGATGGTGCCGGCGAGCTTCTCGTAGGGGCCGGCGGTGCCGAACGCCTGTCCGGCCAGCACGTCGGCCCGCGACGTCACCTGGATACGGACGACCTCGGCCCAGGCGGGCGCGGCGAAGAGGAGCAGCGCGGCAATCAGGGTCCTTCCGGTCATGGCGGCCTCCATGCGTCGAGTGAACGAGACCACAAGACGCGCCCGGTACACAAGCGCGTGTGTGACCTCAGTATCCCCGGCTCGCCCCGCCGCCGCCCGACCTGCCGCCCCCGAAGCTGCCCGACGAGCCACCGGACATCCCCGACGAGCCTGACGAGGTGCTCCGCTCGACGCGCGGCAGCACTTTCGTGTACTCGACATGGTAGGTGCAGAACGCGCACTGCTCCACCACCCGCGCACTCCCCTCCCCGTGGACCGTGGCCCGCTCGACGACGGTCTCGGTCGACGACTTCGTGTGGTTCAAGCACTGGGGGCACTTGTCGTAGCCGGTCACCCATTTCGGGTAGCGCAACGTGAAGCGGTACGCGCAGGCGGGGCACTCCCACACGTCGTAGTCCACACTGCCCACCCGCTCCTCGGCCCGCTGCCCCTCCTCGAGGCTCGCATCGTCTTCGGATTCGCCGAGCCGGCGCATCCACGTGCGGCACTGCGGACATCGACGACGACGGTACCGGCGCCAGCGACGGAGCCCGAGCCACGACGCCAGGCCTGCCGTCGTGGCGCCACCGAGGCCCATCAGGATCGAGCCGATGGGCAGGCCGGCGCCAGTCGCCGGGGCTTGATCGTAGACCTGGGTCCTGGGCGACACGAGCGTCACCGGCTGGTTGCCCAGGGCGCGGGCAATCGCGTCGACCCCAGCCAGCACCCCCTCGTCGAACTGGCCGGCCTTGAAGCGCGGGATGACGTACGTGTCGAGAATCGCACCGGCCTTGCCGTCGGGCAGCGTGGCTTCGAGCCCGTAACCCACCTCGAGGCGCACGCGTCTGTCGCCCGTGGACCAGAGGAGCAACAACCCGTTGTCCTTCCCGGACTTGCCGATGGCCCAGTGCTCGAAGAGCCGCACCGCGAATTCCTCCACCGGCCGGCCGTCGAGCGACGTGACGACCACGACGGCCATCTCGACGCCGGTTGCGCGTTCGAGCCCGCCGATCATCGTGTTGAGCTTCTCGATGGTGTCCGCGCGGAGCGTCCCGGACAGGTCCGTCACCCACCCGCTTCGAAGCCGGGGGTTCGGGATGCGCTCGATCGGTTCCGCGACGGCGGCGCCGGCAACGAGCGCGATGACCAAGGCGAGCACCATCGTGGCTCAGTGTCCTTTCGCGAGTCCCGTGATCCGCGGATCGGACTGGCCGAACCATCGGCCATCGCGCCGCTCGATGGTGGCGCCGATGCTGCCGCCGTTCGGGCGCTCGAAGAACCGCACCTCGTGACCGAGCGCCCGCAGCGCTCCCACCTCCACGGCGTCGAAGCCGTTCGTCTCGAGGTGCAGGGCGTCCGGCAGGTGCTGATGGTGCATCCGCGGCGCCTGCATGAGAGCCGAGACGCCGAGCCCGTAGTCCAGCCGGTTCGAGATCGCCTGGAAGACCGTGGTGATGATGAACGGTCCACCACTGGCACCCGTGACCAGCATCGGCCGGTGACTCGCGTCGAAGACGATGGTCGGCGTCATCGCGGAGAGCATGCGCTTGCCCGGCGCGATGGCGTTCGCCTCGCCCTGCACCAGCCCGTACATGTTCGGCGTGCCGGGCCTGGCGGCGAAGTCGTCCATCTCGTTGTTGAGCAGGAAGCCCGCCCCGGCCACGGTGACGGCCGATCCATACCAGCCGTTGATCGTCGTCGTGAGCGCGACGACGTTGCCCAGGTCGTCCGCCACGGAGAAATGTGTGGTCTGCCGGCTCTCCGCCGGCGCGGGGCGTCCCGACACCTCGCGTGACGGTGTGGCGCGGTCGGGCGAAATCGTCGCGCGGAGGCGGTCGGCAAAGGCGGGGGCCAGCAGCCCGGCCTGGTCGAACGTCACGAAGTCGGGGTCGCCCAGCACCTCGTTTCGCACCGCAAACGCGCGCCGCATGCTCTCGGCCGTCACGTGCACGGCCTTGGCGGTGTGCCACCCAAGGCCGGCAAGGTCGAAGGCGGAGAGCTGCTGCGCGATAAGCGCGAGCGTGAGGCCGCCGGACGAGGGCGGCGGCATCGAGACGATGTCATGGCCGCGATAGCGGAACGCGATCGGGGTGCGCCACCTCGGCTCGTATCCCCGCAGGTCCTTTGCGGTGATGATGCCCCGGCCGCGCGCCATCTCCGCCAGGATCAGGTCCGCGGTCTCGCCCGCGTAGAAGCCGTCCCGGCCGCGCTCGGCGATGCGGCGCAGCGTCCGCGCCAGGTCCGGGTTCTTCAGGCGCGCGCCGGGCGCGAGCGGCTGGCCGCCGGGCACGTACAGCGCCGCCGACGCGGGAAACCGCGCCAGCCGCTCCGCTTCCTCCTTGATGACGGTCGCCGCGTAGTCGTCCACGACCCAGCCGTCCACCGCCAGGCGAATCGCCGGCTCGACGAGGCTCGCCCACGGCTTCGAGCCGAACTTCTCGTGCGCCGCCCACAGGCCGGCCACGCTCCCGGGCACGCCCGCCGCGAGGTGCCCGGTCACGGATCGGTCTCCGGTCTCCCCTTTCGCGTCGAGGTACATGTCGCGACTGCCCGCTGACGGCGCCGTCTCGCGAAAGTCCAGCGCGTAGCTCTGGCCGCCGACGTGCGCGACCATGAAGCCGCCGCCGCCGAGGTTGCCCGCGCTCGGCAGCACCACGGCGAGCGCGAAGGCGGTGGCAACGGCCGCGTCCACGGCATTGCCGCCGTCACGGAGGACCGCGACGCCCACGTCGGTCGCAAGCGCCTGATCGGCCACCACCATGCCGTGCTCCCCCTCGGCAGCGGGCCTGTCGAGGGGGAAGGGCCAGGCCTCCGGCACGCGAGGAGCGGCAGAGGTGACCGCCGTGGCGGAACGCCCCTCCGAGGGGGCCGCTCCCGGCGGCGTATCGATCGTGCAGGCGCCGAGCGTCAGCACACCTGCGGTGAGGGTCGCGAGACACCGTCGAGGCACGGCGTGAGAATACACCGGCCATCGAGCGGCGGGGCGAGGCGTTACCGGCACGCTCCCCGCTGGGCCAGGTCCACTTCCGCGGCGATGACGCCGAACGCGTTCCAGTTTGGTTCCTCGGCGATGAGTTTCAGCAGCATGCAGGCCCGGTCCATGTCGCCATTGGCGAGATGGAACGTCGCTACACCGTAGCCCACCGTGACGAGGCGGTTCTCGCTCTTCGTCGCCGGCGTCATCGCCACCTCCTCGGTGACTCCGCCGAAGTAGAAGCGCAGCGCCGTGTAGTACGCCTCGTTTTCGCCGACCTTCATGCCGGCCGTGAACGACGACAGCAGCGCCTTCGCGTCGTCGTGCCGGCCCGCGCGGCGCAGCGCACGATAGAGCCAGTCGGTCACCGCTACGCGGTCGTTGTCGGTGGTGCGCGTAGTCGTGCAGCTGCGCCAGCCCTGCGGCAGGGGCCGCGGATCGGACGTCGCGTCCAGGCACGACCGGTACACGCGCGCCGCCTCCTCGAACTCGCCGCGCAGGTAGTGCGCCAGGCCCAGGTGATACGTGACGTCGAAGCTCGAGGGCGTCAGGCCAACGGCCTTCTGCAGGTCGGCGACGGCGAGATCGAACCGCCGGATCGAGATGTAGCGATGCCCCCGGAAACGCAGCAGCCGCACCTCGTCCGGCGCGATGGCCAGGCCCTTCGTGTAGAGATCGATCGCCGCGTGGAACTGCAGCGCCGCATCGCGGGCGCGAGCGGCCGCCAGGATCAGATCGACGTTGCGAGGGTCGGCCGCGAGCGCGGCATCGGCCTTCGCAATCGCCCCGTCGGTATCGGGGCGTGCGTAGACGGCCCGCCCGAGCAGGGTGGTGAGCTCCGGGGACGTGCCGGCCTGGGTGGCGCCTGGCGTCGGCAGGGCCAGCGCCATCGCGATCGTGACGAGGAGGGTGACCCGCATGCGGACACTCTACCTCGCGATGCGGCCGGACGGTACGTCGGCGTTCGTCCGGACCGGCTCCCTTGCGCGTATTCCCCCTGACGCGGTTCCCGGTTGTTCGGGACTCGCCGCGCAGGAGACGTGTACATGACAGCCCCCGATGTTCGACGATACCCACTGGCCGCAATAGCGATGATTGCACTGCTGTGCAGCACGCTGCCGCGCGTGGCACTGGCGCAGCCAGCCTGCGGCGGGCCCGGCCAGCGGGCCTGCTGCTTCCTCGAGCGAGCCACCGCCTGCGATGTGGGCCTCGGCCCTGCGAACCTCGGACAGTTTCCGGCGGCCTGCAGCGGCTTTGGCGCGGCCACGTGCCTGCCGATTTCCGCGGCAACCTCCTGCGGAGGTGAGGGCCAGCGTGCGTGCTGCGCCGGTGAGGGCCCGGCCTGCCAGCCCGACCTGGTTCAGCGCGGCGACGATCTGGCGCTCGACTTGTTCGTGCCGGTCAGCGGCGACGCCACCTGCAGCAACAACGTGATCGCCGGCTCCGCCGTGCCGCGCGCAACGGGCACCTGTATCCGGCCGGCCTCCGACCCCGTGCCCACCATTGCCGAGCCCACGGCCGGATGGACCCCTACGCCGGAGCCTCGCGGCCTGCTGCGCGGCTATCACGACATGCACCTGCACCTGCTGGGCCACATGGCCCATGGCGGCCGGAACCTGGCGGGCGAGCCCGCACCGGTCGATGCCAGCGGCCGCTTCGTCGTGGATGCCTCGCACGACGTCAATCTGGCGCTCTCTCCGGCCACGGACCTGCTGCTGCACAAGAACCCGTACCACGGTCTGTTGAACGACACGTCGGGCGACGGCACCGGCGATGGCGCCCGCTCCGAGTTCGGCGCGCCGTACTTCAGCGGCTGGCCGAAATGGACCAGCACCACCCACCAGCAGACCCACTACGTGTGGCTCGAGCGCGCGTGGCGCGGCGGCCTGCGGACGACGACGCTCTTCGCCTCGCACGTGGAGTCACTGTGCAAGACGTCGCTCAAGGCCACGCGGCCCACCTCGTGGCCCCTTTGCGAGGACTCGATGCTCCACATCGTGAACCAGCTGAGGGCGGCCAGGGACTTCGAGCGGTTCGTGGACGACATGTCGGGCGGCCCGGGACAGGGCTGGTTCCGCATCGTCACCACCCCGCAGCAGGCTCGCGACGCGGTGCGCACCGGCAAGCTGGCCGTCGTGCTCGGCATCGAGGTGGACAATCTGTTCAACTGCAAGGAGGCCGGCTGCCCGGCGGACTTCGGCCTGCCGGCCGCGCGCATCGCGCCCCTGACGAGCCTGCCCCAGCCGACCACGCTCGACGAGGCGGTGAACGTCATCTACGACATGGGCGTGCGCCATGTGTTCCCGATCCACAACTTCGACAACGGCTTCGGCGCCGCGGCCACGTGGATGGATCCGATTGGCGTGGGACAGGCCATCGCCCAGCAGCGCTGGTGGGTGACCCGCAACTGCGGCACCGGCAACGGCGACTACGGGTTCTGGCTGGACAACTTCATCCAGGTCATCATGGAGTTCCTCGGATTCGGCGTTGCCGAGGCGCCCGCGATTCCCCTCTACCCGAGCGGCAATCTCGACCCGGCCTACGCCTCCTGCAACGCCTTCGGACTGAACACGCTGGGCCCGCCGTTGATCCGCGCGCTGATGAACAAGGGCATGCTGATCGATGTCGACCACATGTCGGCCCTGTCGCTGGAGCAGACGATCGCCCTGACCGCCGCTGGTCCTGACGGCAACGGCGCCGCCTATCCGCTGCTGGCCAGCCACGTGCAGGCCTTCGACCTGCACCAGATGGAGTTCCGCGACAACAAGGGCCGCCACGAGCGCATGCGCACGCGGGCCCAGCTCGAGGCCATCCGTGCCAGCGGGGGCATGGTCGCCGCGATGCTGAAGGACGATGTGCAGGACACCGACCTGAGGGGCGAGAAGTACAACGTGGCCCATCAGCCGCAGGTGGGTGCAGCAGTGGCCGACACCTGCCGGCACTCGAGCAGGACCTGGGCGCAGGCGCTCCAGTACGCCGTGGACGTCATGGGCGGGCCGGTGGCGATGGGCAGCGACTTCAACGGCGCGGCGGGCCATCTCGGCCCTCGGTTCGGCAGTGATGCCTGCGGCGGCTGGGGCGCCCCCAACGGCTTCGAGCGCCCGCAACAGGAGCTCGACAACAACCGCGTGGCCTATCCGTTCACCCTTCCCGGTTTTGGACGCTTCGATCGGCAGGTCACCGGCTTCAAGGCCTTCGACTACAACGTGGATGGCCTGGCGCACGTCGGCCTGCTGCCCGATCTGGTCGCCGACCTGCCGGGAATAGGCGTCGACAACCACTACGTCGATGCGCTGTTCTGCTCGGCCGAGGCCTACATCCGTGTGTGGGAACGTGCCGACGCCCTCGGCGCCCGGCGGCCCGCGCCAGATCCTGGCCGGCCGTGGCTCTGCAGGAGCACCGACGCCACGGCGCCCGAGAGCACGATCGCGCTGAACCCCGCGGCGTCGGGCAGCGGGTGGCACAACACGGACCTGACGGCGACGATTGGCGCCACCGACGACGACTCCGGCGTGGAGCGCATCGATTACGCGGCCACCTTCAACGGCCAGACGGTCGCCAGCTCCGCGGCGGGCGACACGGCCACGACCGCCGTCACGGCTGAGGGGAGCACGACCCTGTCGTACTTCGCCACGGACGTCGCCGGCAACGTCGAGCCCGCGAACGCGGTCCTGGTGCGGATCGACCGCACCGCACCCGGGATCGTCGCCTCGAGGACGCCCGCGGCCAACCCGGCGGGGTGGCACAACACCGCGGTCACCATCGACTTCAGCTGCACGGACGCGCTGTCCGGCATCGACACGTGCGGGGCGCCGCAGGTTCTGAGCGGCGAGGGACCCGGCCAGTCGGCCAGTGGTGACGCCATCGATAACGCCGGCAACACCGCACGTGCCACCATGAGCGGCATCGACATCGACCTCACGGCGCCAGTGGTCTCGGTCACGGGCGTCGCCAGCGGGGCCGTCTACGACCTCGGCGGCGTCCCCCAGGCGGGCTGCACGACGAGCGACGCGCTGTCCGGCGTGGCGACGCCGGCGACGGTGGCGGTGAGCGGCGGCACCAGCAACGGCGTGGGTACCTTCACGGCCACATGCAGCGGGGCGTCCGATCGCGCGGGCAATGCCGCCTCGGCCACCGCCAGTTACACCGTGCGCTATGTGTTCACGGGCTTCTTCGCGCCGGTGAACAACCCCCCGGTCGTGAACGCCGTGAAGGCCGGCCAGACGGTCCCGGTGAAGTTCAGCCTCGGCGGGGATCACGGGCTCGATGTGCTGCAGGGCGGCGCCGCCACGAGTGTCGCCATCAGCTGTGACGCAGGAGCGGTCCTCGATCCCGTCGAGCTGACCGTCACCAGCCCCGGCGCCAGCGTGTTCGCCTACGATCCGCTGACCGGCCAGTACCAGTTCAACTGGAAGACCGACAAGGGCTGGGCCGGCGGCTGCCGCCGTCTGCTCGTGCGACTCGACGACGGCTCTGTGCACACCGCCGATTTCCGGTTGCGGTAGCGCGGTGGGGGCGTGCTCCGCAGGTCCCCGCGCTCGCCCCTCCGGCGACGACGATCCGGCGCGCGCGCTATGGTGTAGGGAGCCATGGCGGCGAAGGCCAGACGAGCGGTCGGCCATCACAACGTATACGTCGTCTACCTTCGCAATCCGAAGGGCGACGGGAAGGCCGGCTACTACGTCGGGATGACCGGCCTCGCGCCCGAGGCGCGCTTCGCGAACCACAAGGCCGGCATCAAGGCGGCCGGCGTCGTGAAGCGTTTCGGCGTCAGGCTCGTCCCGCGCCTGTACGCACACCTCAACCCCATGCCGTACGAGAAGGCCGTGCGGATGGAAGTGGCCCTTGCGGACAGCCTGCGGAAGCGCGGCTTCCAGGTGTTCGGAGGGCACTGATCGCACGCAAGCCAGGCCCGCCGCCGCTGCGGCACGATGTCCGGCGAAGCCGGCTAGGCGTTCAGCAGGTGGAAGCCGCCAATCGCCGGGATCCTCTGGTCGTCAAGGATGCGCCGCACCGCGTACTGATCGGTGACACTGCCGGTCAGGTGGTTCACGAGCACCTCGCCGAAGAGGTGCGGCACCGCGGCCCGATACAGGTCCATGTCGGCGTCCACCATGACACGACCGCCGGGGACCGACGCAAAGCAGACCTGCAGGTTGCCGCGCCGATGGGCCGTCTGCTTGAAGCTGCCTTCCTTGAAGCGGTGCAGTGATGCGGGGGCCCGCGTGAACGAGGGATCCGACGCGAGGTCCGTGATGAGCGACGCGTCCGCCTCCAGGTAGACGCGGTCCGGAAACACCCGCATCACCCGGACGCCGCGGCCCGACAGCAGGGAGCGGCCCGCGGCCGTCGTGGCCTGCATGCGCGCCAGGATGTTGAGCAGCGCGAAGAGCTGCACGCCGCTCAGGCTCTCGTACAGGTCGCGGTCGATGGCGTCGGCGCACGCGCCGAGGCGGTCGTGGGGCGGGTAGATGGGGATCGTCATCCGCTCCAGGAGCCGGGCCACGCCGTCAGCCGTCTTCGTGGCGGCCTTGATCGTGGACGCGAACATGGAGAAGGCGGGCGTGAGGCGGCCTTCGGCCGTGCCCAGCGCACGCGTCAGCCGCTCCGGCGCCTGGGCCAGACGACGGGCCAGCGCCGCCGCGTCGGACGGCCGGCTCTCGGCGAGCTCGTTGAGCAGCGCGTTCACCTCGCCGAACGCACGCGCCACCTCGTCGGCGATCTCCTGGATGGTCGCCTGCTGCGCCGCGGTGATGGTTCCCCGCTGCACCACCGCCGTCAGCGTGTCGGTGTAGCGCTTCCACTGGAGCTTCTCGAACTCCCAGAGCTTCACGTTGACATCGCGGAGCCCTTTCACGGCGCTGGGAAACACGGCCGACGCCGCGAGCTGTGCGGCTTCGTCGAGCGCGACGAGCCCGTCCCCGAAGGTGTCGCGCAGCACGGGTTGCGCCTCGACTGCCTCGCCCAGCTCGTGCAGCGACGAGGCCAGGCGCGCGGTCTCGCCCTGCAGCCGCACCTGCATGTCCACGATGTCGAGCGCCGTCCGTTCGACCAGCGTGAAGGAGCGGGCGATGGCGTCGGAGGCCTGTCGCGCGCGGCTGGCGGTGGCGAGCAGGGCCTCGAGCGACTTGCGGGGCAGACGTCTCGGGTCCGCCGGGGCGGCCTGCACCGCCGCCTCGAAGGCCGACAGATGACCATTGAACTGCCCGAGTGCGGCGAAGACGCGATCCGGGAATGTCGGCACGAGGCGATCCTCTCGCACATGATATAACCGCTCGAGGCAACTGTTCCCGATGGCGCTGGTGTTCCTCAGCCATGCTCACGGCGACGAGGCGCTGGTCCGCGCGGTCGTCTCCCTCCTGCGCGACGGCCTCGATCTGAAGCCCGACGATTTCTTCGTGTCATCCCAGGGCGGGCGCGGCGTCGCGCCGGCCGCCAGCATCCGCGACGAGGTGCTCAAGGAGCTCGCCGGAACGCCGTCCCTCGTCGTCGTGGTGACACCCACGTCCGCCGGGAGCCCGTGGGTGTGGCTCGAGGCGGGCCACCGGCTGGGACGGCCGGACGCCAGCAACCCGCTGTTCGCGGTCCCGTCCGAGCGTTTCCTGCCCCTCGTGCAGCCGGTCTCCGACCTGCGATGCATCCGCCTCGACCACGAGGAGGACCTGCACGAGTTCGTCAAGGCCGTGGGACAGAGCCTGGAGCGTCCACCGCAGGACGTCCTCGACTACAACAACGCCATGCGCGGTGTCGTCGCCGCGGCGAAGAGCGCGTATGGCAGCTACGGCGGCTGGCGCTCGCGGCTGGCGAGCTGGGTGAAAACCTCGGCCGCCTCGATCGTCCTCGCCGTCGTGGGGGTCGGCGCGGCAGTCGGACTCAGCCAGGCGCGGATCGCCGAGTCGGAGCGCAGGGCCCAGGAGGCGGCGACGCGCGCCGGCGCAGCCGAGGAGGAGCTGAAGTCGCTGCTGACCGGCGCCAACGAGGCGGTGAACGAAGAGGTCTCCCGGACCGCGGCGCGCTTCCTGATCCTGAAGGGCGTGGTGCTGGCGGGCGGGAAGCCCATTCAGGGCGCACGGGTCGTCGCCTCCCTGGATCCCGAGGCGGCTCCCACGTGCAGTGAGCCCGACTGCACCTCGCAACGCACCACCTCGGCCGGTGAGTTCCGTCTCGACCTGACGAGGATTCGCGCGCAGAATGGGGACGATATCGTGCTCATCGTGACGGCCGACGGCTTTCGGCCGTTCTCCAAGCAGGTGCGCGTGGACGTGCGCGCCATCGACGTGGGCGTGCCGGCGCACACGGTCGCGCTCACGCGGGCCGGTTCGGAGCGGTGATGACACGACGGCTCACCCTGGCAACGGTCATGCTGATCGCGGGCATCCCCGCCGCTGACCCGGCCATCGCCCAAAGCACAGTGTGCCCGCGGCCGCTGGCGAGCGCGCGCGCGGTGGAACGATCGTACGCGCGGATCGACGTCAGGGAGTTCGAGGGACGGGTGTTCCTCTACGTGCCGGAGATCAGAGCGTCGGGAAGCCGGTTCGAGCCGTTCGACGTGTGGGTCGTCGAAGGCGTGTACGGGCGCCCGTTCGTGCAACAGGCCGGTCCCCTGGATCCGCCCTCCTTCGAGCGCCTTCGGGCCAGCACCAATATCCGGGCCACGGCCGTGCGCGTGTCGCGGACCCCGGCGTCCGGCCGCGTCACCATCGCCCGTCAGCTCTACCTCCTGGACGTCACGGTCCAGGCAGGAGCACGGGGCGGGGATGCCGTGTCGGCGGCCATCTGCCGAGGCCGGTGACCGCGACAGGGCGCGCGACTACCGGTCGCACCCGATGCGGCCCGTGACGCCGGACCACGTCACGCCGTGGCGGCGCAGTTCCTCGACGAGCGCCTGCCGGTGCGCCTCGATCGCCGCCTGCTCGGACGGACGCCGCACGGCCCTCGCGCACAGGGTGTGCACGGCCCAGGCGGCCGCGGCCTCCTGATCGCGGAGCGCGATGGCGTCGAGCGTCGCGAGCCCATCGGTCATGGCTTGAGGTGCCAGCGCAAGCTGGTAGAACGCAACCGCGCCCAACCGTCGTGCTTGTTCCGGCGTGGCGTTGCCGGACTTGCCGCGCAGGGCGTCGGCGCCGAGCGCCGTAACCCGTTCACGCACCCGCGGCTCCCCCTGCCGGGCCAATGCGTGCACGACGGCATCCAGCGTGGCCTCGTTTCGTGCTCGATCGAGATCGGCCACGAGCCGTTCCCGGGCGACGGCATGATCGACCTCGCCCAGCAGCCAGATCGCATCGTCTCCCGCAGCGTCCCGGATGCTGCGATCGTCGAGCGCGTCGACCACGGGCAGCATCGCCTCACCGAGGTCGCGGTCCGGACCGCCGGCCACGAAGGCCGCCCACCGCGCCAGCCGGTAGGCCTCCTCGCGAAACGCCTCGTTACGGAGCGCGGCGGCCAGCAGTGGAATGACGCGCCGGTCATCGAGGGCGGCCAGTCCCGCGAGGCCGCAGAGGGCCTCGCCCTTCACGGCCGATCCCGCGAGGCTGACGAGTGCCGTGCGAGCGGGCTCACCGAGCGGCTCGAGCACCCGTGCCTGGTCCGCCAGCGGCCGATCCAGCGACCCGCACAACCCAGCCCGCGCGTCCTGTCGCCCCGCCACCAGGACCACCGACAGCACCACGAACCCAACGGCGTAGATCCCCAACTCACGAGATAGATCCCAGATCACCAGATAGATCCCCAGATCACCAGATAGATCCCCAGATCACCAGATCCCAAGATTCGATCGCCAGATCACCACATCACGAGATCACCAGATTCAGCGAGCACTCACACTCCATGCCTCTCCGGATCCCAGGCGAGCCCCAGTTCGCTCGGCGGCGCCATGTACCCCGCCAGGGCGGAGGCCGCGACGACGGACGGCGAGGCAAGAAACCCCTCGCCCCCGTAGCCCATGCGATTCTGCCAGTTGCGGTTGAACGACGTGATGGCGCGCTGGCCGCTCCCGAGCGCGTCCGGCCCCTGGCCGAAGCACGGACCGCACCAGCTCGCGCGGATCTGTCCGCCCACCGAGCGGAACACGTCCGCGATGGATTCCCCGTCCAGCCGCGGATCTGGCCGCTCGATCTGCTGCTTCACGCCGCCGGAGCCCGGGAACACCACGAACGCCGTCTGTGCCTTCGTGAGGCCCTGCGCGCGGGCTGCCACCAGCACGAGCGCCGCGGACAGCAGGTCGTCGTAGCTGCCGTTGGTACAGGAGCCAATCATCGCCTTGTCGAAGGTGATCCGCTCGCGCGCCACCTCGTCGGCCGGAAACGCGTTGCCGGGGCTGAACGGCTTGGCGATCATCGGCATGACGTCACCGAGCGCCAGCTCTTCATCGATGTCGAACACGGCGTCGGCGCCGCAGCCGATGGGCGGATACGGCAGGTCGGTCATGCCCTTGGCGCGGTACCACGCCCAGGTCGTCTCGTCCGGCGCGAAGATCCCGTTGAGCGCCTCGGCCTCCGCCATCATGTTGGCGATGGTGTTGCGGAACGCGATCGGCAGCTGCCTGTTCCGATCGACGAGCTCCACCGACATTCCCTGCGACTGCTTCGCGCCCCAGCGCCGCAGCAACTCCAGGACGATGTCCTTGCCCGTGACCCACTCGCGGAGCCGGCCGCTGAACGTGACGCGGCGCTGCTTCGCCATCGTGAAGTAGATGTAGCCGGTGGACCACCCGAAGCCGAGCGTGGTGGATCCGACGCCCATGCCCACGGCACCATAGGCGCCGTACGCACGCGAGTGCGAGTCCGCGCCGGGAATGAACTGCCCCGGCAGCACCAGGCCCTGCTCCGGGAAGTAGAAGTGGAAGATGCCGTCACCGGGTGTGGCGTAGTAGGGCTTGCCGATGCCGTGATGCGCAGCGAACTCGCGCCCGATGCCCGTCTGCTTGTCGTCGTCCGCCTTGCCGGTGAAGACGAAGTGATCGTTGGCCACCGCGGCCTGCCGCGGGAAGATGGCGTCCCCGCCGGTGATCTGGTTGAACGTGTGGATCGCGAACGGCGCCGTGCCGTCCGACGCGGGCAGCAGGTCCGCGTACACGCGCAGCGTGGCGCCGGCCTTCACCTCGGCATCCGTGTCCACGCGATGGGCCCAGACAATCTGCTCGGTGGTGGACATGCCGCGCGCGCGCTCGGGATCCGGCCAGCGCATCGCCGGCACGCGTGCGACCGATGCACGGAACTCGCGACGGCCCAGGGCGAAGATGCCGCCGCTCTGGCGGATCTCGTCCTCCTTGGCGCTGAGCGGCACCGCCGCGTAGTGCCGGCCTTGCGTCTCGTTGGCCAGCGCCCGCGACACGGGATCGAACGTGAAGACGTCCCCGTCCCGCGCGTCGGCGACGGCCTCCGGGCTCTGCACCACGTGCAGCCCGAGGTTGAAACTGTTCCGCCGGAAGATGTCGCCCATGTTGTGGCCGCAGACGATCACCATCTCCAGGCCGGCTTCCTCGGCGATGGCCTTGAGGCCGGCGGGCGACATCTCGCGCGAGCTGCCGATGGCGAAGCGGTCACCGGCCACGACGAACGTCTGGCCCGCGTGGACCCGCGCGCGGAAGTCGGGCATCAGGTGGCGGAAGGCCCCGGCCTTCCAACGCTCATCGAGTGTCTCGAGGCTCTCGGACACGCAGTCGGCCGCCGGGGTGATCTGGTCCGTGTCGATGGCGTCCAGCTTCCGGCCGGGGCTGCGCGGGTCCCAGAAGATGAGCGCGGTGCCTCGCACCAGGTGCGTGCTGCCCGATCCGACCACGTCGCCGGCACGCGGCGGCGGCAGGGAATCGAGTGTCACGCCGGGCTTCAGGACGGCAGGCTTTGCGATCTGCATGACTGCCGATCGTAGCAGACGGATACACGGGTGCAGGGGTGCAGGGGTGCAGGGGTGCACGGGTGCACGGGTGCACGGGTGCAGGGGTGCACGGGTGCACGGGTGCAGGGGTGCAGGGGTGCAGGGGTGCAGGGTGCAGGGTGCGGTTGGCGCGCGGGTTGCTATGGCTTCGTGCATGGGAGCACGGGATTTCACGGATCTGGCCGCGTGGCAGCTTGCGGACGAACTGCGGACGCTGGTGATCGCAATTACCGAGAGGCCGGCTGCCCGGCGGGATTTCAAGTTTTGCGATCAGATTCGTGACGCCGCGCGGTCGGCGACAAACAACATCGCCGAGGGGTTTGGACGGTTCCGTCACCGTGACTTCGCGCACTTCCTGCGCATTGCCGTCGGATCACTGCATGAAGTCCGGGACGACCTGATTCACGGCCACCGCTGTCGGTACGTGACCGACGAAGAACTGACCAGGGGCACGAGCCTCAGCAAGCGCGCCATCGGCGCGGCCAACGGGCTGATTCGCTACCTGACGAACAACCCGGACCCACCGGGCTGACGACACGCTGAGAGCCAGGCACGGCAACCGTGGAGCATGGCAACCGTGTGCCCGTCGCGCCTCTGCACCCTTGCACCCTTGCACCCTTGCACCCTTGCACCCCTGCACCCCTGCACCCCTGCACCCCTGCACCCCTGCACCCCTGCACCCGTTCTTATCCAGTCATCCGATACGCCACCACCACCGCCAGTAGATACACAACCGCCATGGCACCCGTGTCCCAGTTGACGACGAAGCGCTTGGTCATGGCCTTGTAGGTGAGGCCGATGAGAAAGAGCGCATTCATCATCACGACGGCGACGACGGACACGCTGTGGCTGGCGGCGGCCTCGGCCATCAACGGCCCCTGGCGATAGAACACGTCGTCCAGCCCGAGGATCAGCATGTTGAACAGGTTGCTGCCGAGCACGTTGGCGATGCCGAGATCGAGCGCCCCGATCCTCACGGCGGAGAGCGAGACGACGATCTCCGGCAGCGACGTGGTGATCGCCACGAACAGGCTGCCGACAAAAGCCTGCTGCAGGCCTGTCTGCCGGGCGAGCTCCGCCGCCAGCTGCGGCAGCCACAGCGCCGCGGCGACGACGGCGATGGCCGCGACGCTGTAGTGTGCAACCGCCGATCGCAGCGTCACCTCGGAATACTGCAGCTCGTCCGCGACTTCCCGCGTCTCCCGCGCGCGTCGCTGCAGCTCGTGCGCGAAGATCACGCGCATGGCCACGAAGTAGAGGGCGATCAGCGCCGGGGAGTAGAGCCCGACCCAGCCAATCGCCGGCAGGCGGCGGTCGGCGACGAGACCGGTGCCCGCCACGCCCATCAGCAGCAGCCCGAAGCCGATGGACAACACGTGCCCCTGGTGGGCGCGCGCGCTCAGCGGCTCCGGCTGGATGGCGTCCATCATCGACAGGATCAGCAGGTTGAACATGCAGCTGCCGAGGATGTCGCCGAGCGCGATGTCGGGCAGCGGCGCAAGGGCGGTCGCGCCGAAGCCCGTGAACAGCTCCGGAAGGCTGGTGGTCGCGGCCAACAGGACGACGCCGATCCAGCTGCGGCCGAGCCCGGTCTTCTCACCGAGGACGTCGCCGTAGCGCGCAAGCCGGGCACCGGCCAGCACGATGACCAGGGCGGCGGCGGTGAACTGGAACCAGATCATGGACGGGTGCGGGGGTGCAAAGGTGCAGGGGTGCAGGGGTGCAGGGTGCGGGGTGCAGGGTGCAGGGTGCAGGGTGCGGGGTGCGCGTCAGCTCCGCACCGTGAGGACCGGGCACGTCGCTCCCCGCACCACGTGCTGGGTGTTCGAACCGTAGAGCATCAGTTCCACGCCCGTGGTGCCCTGGGCGCCCATGACGATGAGGTCTGCTGCCGACGCCTCGGCGCGCTGCAGCACCACGTGGTAGGCCCGGCCGATGGCGACCTCCTCCTGGATGTCGCACCACGTCGTGTCCTCGGCGGCGACGAGCGCATGCAGGCGTGCCCGGGCGTGATCGAGGAAGTGCTGCCGGCGCCGGCGGATGTCGAACTCGACATGATCGCAGGGCTCCTCCGGATCCAGGTACTCCAGCGCGTAGATCACGGTCACCTGCCCGTTGCTCTCCCGCGCCAGCGTCAGCGCGTACCGGAACGCCGCGAGCGCGGAGGGCGAGAAGTCGATGGGACAGAGGATCCGCGTGAACGCGACAGCCGCCGCCGTCATCGCGGGCGCCGCGGCGGGCACGGTCAGGACGGGACACGGCGCGGCGCGGAGCACCTTCTCCGTGACCGAGCCCAGCAGCAGCCGGTTGAACCCGCCACGGCCGTGCGTGCCCATCACGATCAGGTCGGCCGCGTGGTCCCGGGCTCGCTGCACGATGAGCTCGTGCGTACGGCCGGCCTCGGTGATCACCTCGGGAGTCACGCCGATCGCGCCCACGGTGTCCGTCACGCGACCGATCTCCAGGGCCGCGGCGTCCGGAGAGGCCGGCCGATGCGGCTCGACGAGACCGCCGTCCACCGCGACCACCAGCCCCTGGTCCACGGCCGGGACGACGTGCAGGACGTGCAGCGGCGCGCCGTGCCACTTCGCGAGGGCGGCGGCGTAGGTCAGGGCCCGAATGGAGGCGTCGGAGAAGTCAATCGGGCACAGGATCTTGGTGAACTGGATCATCGACCGTCCCACGAGAGGAGGTTGCCGTGGCACCAGCGCCACGAGTCAACGGTAACCCGGCCGGATGTGTGACTCCAGCACTATCGCGCGTCTCGCCGCGCGGTCCGGCGCCGAACGGCCTTGAAGACCTCCATCACCACCAGCACGATGCTCGCCAGCGCAACGGGCACTACCCACTCGTGGGGATCGATCGGCCCGACCTGCAGGACGCGCTGCATCAGCGGGATGTGCATGGCCGCCAGGTGTACGCCCAGGGCCGCCACCACGCCCAGCACCAGCGTGTAGTTGCGGCTGAGGGGCACCCGGAACGCGGACTCGACCTCGGACCTGGCATTGAAGGCGTGGAAGTTGAGGGTGAAGACGGTGAGCAGCAGCAACCGGTTCCGCGCGGCCGGCTCGTCGAGACCGCTCCCGAGCAGCAGCAGCCAGTTCACGAACAGCACGACGGCTATCGCCAGGCCCGCCGTGAGCGTCTGAAGGATCATCTGCCGGTTCACGATGCCCTCGGACGGCCGTCGCGGCGGCCGCTGCATGGCTCCCGGTTCGCCACCCTCGAAGGCGAGCGCCACGTCCTGGATGCCGTTGGTCACCAGGTTCAGCCACAGGAGCTGCACGGGCAGCAGCGGCAGGGGATGGCGCGCCACCAGCGCCAGGACGAACAGGATGACTTCGGCCAGCCCCGTGGAAATCAGCAGATAGGTCACCTTCCGGATGTTGTCGTAGGCGAACCGTCCCTCCTCCACGCCGGCTTCGATGGACGCGAAGTTGTCGTCGGTGACGATGAGGGCAGCCGTGTCCTTGGTCACGTCCGAACCGGATCCCATGGCCACGCCGATGCTGGCCGCCCGGAGGGCCGGGGCGTCGTTCACGCCGTCCCCGGTGGCCGCGACGTAATGCCCCTGGCGCTTCAACGACTCGACGATGTCCAGCTTCTGCAGCGGTGACACGCGCGCGAAGACCCGCCCACGCCCGACCGCGTCGTCGAAGCTCGCCGGATCGTCGAGGCCCATCAGCTCCGCTCCGGTCACCACCTGGTCCTCCGACGAGGCGATGCCGAGTTCCTGCGCGATCGAGAAGGCCGTCGCCGGGTGATCGCCGGTCACCATCGCCACCGTGACGCCAGCGCCCTGGCACCGCCCGACGGCGATCCTCGCTTCTGGCCGGGGTGGATCGATCAGCCCGACCAGCCCGAGCAACACCAGCGGCGGCAGGTGGGTCTCGTCGAGGTCCCCGGCGGGCAACTCGCCGCCGACCTCGCCGTCGCAGAGGGCCAGGAACCGGTGACCCGTACCCGACAGCGCTCGCGCGTACCGTTCCACCGCGCCGGTATCGACAGGCACGTCGCCGTCGGCACCCATCATCGCGCGGCACCGCGGCAGCAGCACCTCGAGCGCCCCCTTGGCGGCCACCCGCACGCGTCCGTCGCGCTCGAAGAAGGTCGCCGCATAGGCCCGCTCCGACTCGAAGGGGATCTCACCGCGGAGGCCTGCCGAGGCGCGGAGCGCCGCCGGATCGAGACCGGCCTTGATGGCCAGCGCGAGCAGCGCCACGTCGACCGCATCGCCGTCGTGGGTCCAGGCACCGTCAGCCGCCCGCGACAGGGTGCCCTCGTTGCACACGGCTGCCACCATCGCCAGGCGGGACAGCCGGGCACGCGCGCCCTGGCCGGGGTCGTCACCACCGTCCGTGGTGATGGCGCCCTCGCCGGCATAACCCTCCCCGCTCACGTCGAAGGCTCCGCCGTCGGCCAGCACGACGCGGCGCACGGTCTGCCGGTTCACCGTGAGGGTTCCCGTCTTGTCGCTCGCAATGAACGTGCAGCTGCCAAGTCCCTCCACGGCCGTCAGCCGACGGACGATGACGTGGCGACGGGCCATGCGGCTCGTGGCAATCGACAGGGCCACCGTCATCGCGACGGGCAGGCCCTCCGGAATGGCCGCCACGGCCAGGGCCACCGACAGGAAGAACACGTCCAGCGGCGGCATGCCCTGTGCCAGGGCAATGCCGCCGAGCAACAGGCACGCGCCGACGACGAGAAAGCTGATCTGGCGTGCGAAGGCCTCCATGCGCCGCACGAGCGGCGGGCTCTGCTCCGCGGACTCGGTGACCGTCCGGGCGATGGCGCCCACCTCCGTCGACAGGCCCGTGGCCACGACCACGCCCTCCCCACGACCGGCCATCACCGTGGACCCGGCAAACGCGAGGCACCTGCGATCCGACACGACGGCATCGACCGCGAGCGGCCGTGTGTGCTTCTCGACGGGCACCGACTCTCCCGTGAGGAACGACTCGTCGATGCGCAGGCCCGTCGCGCGGTGCAGGCGCAGGTCGGCGGGCACGGCGTTTCCGGACTCGAGCAGCACGACGTCACCAGGTACGAGATCCTCGGCCTCAATCGTCTGCTCCCTCGAGGCCCGACGCACGCGGGCGCGCACCGTGAGCAGTCGCTGCAGGGCGGACGCGCTCTGCTCGGCGCGATACTCCTGGTAGGCCCCGAGGCTGGCGTTGAGGAGGACGACGGCCACGATGAATCCGGCATCGGCGACGTCGCCCAGGGCAATGGCCACCGCCGCCGCGGCCAGCAGGATGTAGATCAGCGGGCTCAGGAACTGGTGCACCACGATGACCGCCAGCGAGGGCGGTGTGCGTCCCGGCAGCACGTTCCTCCCGTGACGGGCCTGACGAGCTGTCGCCTCGGCAGCGTCGAGTCCCCGCGGGCTCGACAGCAGCTGCTCGAAGGTCTCGGACGCCTCCAGGCTGTGCCACGGCCGAGCTGCGCGATTGCTTGTGGATGTCAGAGTGGCCATCACCCGATTATCATCGTGCAGGACCTGCGCTGCCGCGCGCCTCACACGTGGAGGTCACTGCGTGCCGGTCGTCCGCGTCATGTACGGCAGCGATCGCGCCTGATGGACACCCTGCAGTCACCCGAAGATTCACGACGCAATGCACACCCGCTCGTCCTCGTTCCGCTGGCCCTCTCGGGACTGACGGCGTGGCGGCTGGCGGGCACCGGGGCGCCGTGGACCGTGTCATACCCGTGGGTGCCCTCGCTCGGCGTCGATCTGGCCTTCCACCTCGACGGGCTGTCGCTATTGATGCTCGCCCTCATCTCGGGCATCGGCCTGGCGGTGTTCACGTACGCCGCGGCCTACATCCGCAGCGGCGCGGATCGCTCGCGGCTCCTGGCCCTCCTCACGGCGTTCATGCTGGCCATGGCGGGCGCCGTGACGACGGACAACCTCGTCGTGCTCTTTCTCTTCTGGGAGCTCACGAGCGTCACCTCGTTCCTGCTCGTCGGGTTCAAGCACGACTACGAGCCGAACCGGCGGGCCGCCCGCCAGGCCCTGCTGATCACGGCGGGCGGGGGCCTGGTGCTGCTGGCCGGCGTGCTGCTCCTCGGAGCCATCGTCGGCACCTACTCCATCCAGGCCCTCATCGCGCGCGCGCCAGACCGGTCCGCGCACCCGTGGCTGCCGGCCGCACTCGCCTGTGTATTCGTCGGCGCCTTCTCGAAGTCGGCACAGTGGCCCTTCCACTTCTGGCTGCCGAATGCCATGGCCGCGCCCACGCCGGTGAGCGCGTACCTGCACTCGGCGACCATGGTGAAGCTGGGTATCTACCTGCTGGCGCGCCTCAACCCGGCGTTCGAGCAACTGCTCCTGTGGGAGGTGACGCTCGTCAGCGTCGGCGCCATCACGGCCCTGTGGGCCATGGTACTTGCGCTGCGGGAGCGGGACCTCAAGCGCATCCTGGCGTGGTCCACAGTGTCGTCGCTCGGCACGCTCGTGCTGCTCATCGGCCTGCCCGGCCCGGGCGCCGCGGAGGCCACCGCCGCCTTTCTGCTGGCCCACGCGCTGTACAAGGCGCCGCTGTTCTTCGTGGCAGGCAACGTTGACCACAGCGCGGGCACGCGGAGCATCGATCGACTGGCCGGCATGGCCCGCGTGATGCCCTGGACAGCGGCCACGGCGCTCCTGGCAGGCCTGTCGATGGCCGGCGTGCCCCTGTCCTTCGGATACGTCGCCAAGGACTTCATCGCGATCGCGAAAACCGAGGGGCTGAGCTTCAAGTGGGTGAGCTACGCGACGATGGTGGCCGGTGCCATCTCCGTGGCCGTGGCGTCGGTGGCGGCCATCCGCGTCTTCTGGCACCGCGGCGGCCGGACCCTGCCGGCCGAGATCCACGAAGCCCCGGGGGGGATGCTGGCACCGCCGCTCGTGGTGGCCTCGGTCGGCATCCTCCTCGGGACGGTGCCCGCGCTTGCGCTGCCGCTCATCGAGGACGCGGCCAGCGCCATCACGCACGCGACCCGGAGCGCCGCGGCCCCGTTGGCTCCCGACGGGTCGGGGACGCCCACCACGCTGCTGGTCTTCGCCCTCGGGTTGGCCATCTTCATGGGATGGGATCGCCTCCACGTCTGGATGGAGGCCCTGCGGTGGTTCGACCGGTTCGGGTTGGCGGCCTTCTACGGCCGATCGCTCAAGCGCATCCCGATCGCCGCGGGGTTTGTCACCACGCGCCTGCAGCACGGGCAGCTGCCGGCCTACCTTGCGCTCGTCGTCGGCGTCTTCGCGATCGCGACGACAGGGGCGATGGCCGCCGGCCCTGCCCTGGCATGGCCGGCCTGGTCGGCGCCGGCGCCCGCCGTCGCTGCCGCGACGGCGCTGATCATCGGCACGTCCATCGCCGCCTGCCGGATGCGCGACCCGTTCGTGCTCCTGCTCGTGACAGGACTCGCGGGACTCGGTACCGCCATCATCGCGCTGTTCGCCGGCGCTCCGGACGTGGCGTTCACCCAGTTCGCGGTCGAAGTGGCGTTCGTGGTGGTCGTGGCTGCCGTCCTGCTCCGGGTGCGGGCGTGCGCACCGCCGTCGGACCCGGCCGCACGGGCCGGGGGGCGCGCCGTCGCCGCGCTGGGAATCGGGCTGCTCGTCGGCGTGCTGACCCTGGCCGCTGCGGCCGGGCCTGGCGACCTGGCACTGCCGCAGTACTTCGGGGAACGGGCCGTGCCCGGCGCGCACGGCCGCAACGTCGCGAACGTCATCATCGTGGACTTCCGCGCACTCGACACGCTCGGTGAGATTGCGGTGGTGGCGTTCACCTTCGTCGGGATCCTGCCGCTGCTGCACTGGCTGCGCGCAGCGGGCCGGCCCGACAAGGGTGACGGATGACCCGGCGCGCGGTCCTCCTCGACGTCGTCGTCCGGGCCCTGTACCCGGGCATGCTCCTGTTCTCGGTCTGGCTGCTGTTGCGGGGCCACAACGAGCCGGGCGGCGGCTTCATCGGTGGCATGGTGGCGGTGGCGGCAACCGCCGTGCGTGCCGTCGCCATCGGATGGGCAGCGACCGCGCAGCGGATTCCGCTCGGGCCGCTCCGCCTGGCCGGCGCGGGCGTGGGCCTCGCGCTGGCGAGCGGGCTGCCGGCGCTGCTGGTGGGCCGCCCGTATCTCACCCACCTGTGGATGGACGTGCCGCTGGCCGTGACGAGCGTGAGCGTGTCGACGGTGCTGCTGTTCGACCTCGGCGTGTACCTCAGCGTGTGGGGCGCCCTGGGCGGCGTCGCCGCGGAGTTGATCGGCCTCGACGAGGAGGACGCCTCGTGATCTGGGCGGTCGCCCTGGCCGCCGCCGCGCTGACGGGCGCCGGCACCTACCTGGCCCTGTCGCGAGATGCCCTCCGGGCGGTGGTGGGCGTCTCGCTGGTCGGCGCCGGCGCCAACCTGGCGGTGCTGAGCGCGGGCCGCTTCGACGGCCTGCTGCCGGCGTTCGTGGATGAAGGCTCCACGGGCCTGGCCGCCGGCGCCGCGAACCCGCTGCCACAGGCGCTCGTCCTGACCTCGATCGTCATCGGCTTCTCGCTCACCTGCTTCGCGCTGGCGCTGGTGATGGCCATCCGGCAACAGTTCGGCACCATCGACAGCACCGCCCTTCGCGCCGCCGAGCCGCCGCCGGGCCCGGATGGCCTGCCGGCGCCTCCCGGTGAGGAGCGGTGAGGTGACATCCCTGCTCGTGGTGGGACCGCTGCTCGTGCCGATGGCCACGGCCGTCGCCTCGACCATCTGGTCCGGGCGTCCGCGCGTGCAGGAGGCGATCGGCCTGACGGGCGCCGTGCTGCTCGTCGTGGTGACGCTTCTGCTGGCCGGGGCCGTGGCCGACGCCGGCGTGGTGCGCACGGCGTTCGGCGGATGGGACACGCCATTCGCCATCGAGTTCGTCGCCGATGGCGTTGGCACGAGCCTGGTCGTGCTCGCGGCGGTGATGGGGCTCGCGGCCCTGCTGTTCCAGCAGAGCGACGCAGACCCGGCCCCGCCGTCGCCGGTGCTGGTGCCTCTCGTGCACGTCCTCGTGGCCGGCGCCTGCGGGGCGTTCCTCACGGGCGACCTCTTCAACCTGTACGTCTGGTTCGAGGTCGTGCTCGTCGCCTCGCTCGGCCTGCTGGTCGTCGGCCTCGGCGCACGCCACCTCGACGGCGCCCTGACGTACTTCGTGCTCAACGTGATCGGCACCCTGTGCGTGCTGCTGGGCGTGGCGTTCGTGTATGCCAGGACGGGCCATCTGAACTACGCCGCCATTGCCCAGGCGACGACGGAGATGGCGCCCGGCCGGGTGCTGCCCTTCGTCGCGGTACTTGGCGTCGGGTTCCTGGTGAAGGCCGCGGCGTTCCCGGTCTTCGCCTGGCTGCCGGCCACGTACCCGACGCTGGCGGCGCCGGCACTGGCCCTGTTTGCGGCGCTGGGGACCAAGGTCGGCGTCTACGCGTTGCTGCGCACGCATGCATCGGTGTTCCCCACGGTCGCTCCGCTGACGAGCGATGTGCTCGGCTGGGTGGCCGTTGCGACGATGGTGACCGGCGTGCTCGGCGCCGCGTACCACTGGGACATGCGGCGCATCCTCGCCTTTCACAGCATCAGCCAGGTGGGCTACATGCTGCTCGGCATCGCCCTCGGCACACCGGGCGGTACGCAGGGCGCCCTGATCTTCGCGCTGCACCACAGTCTCGTGAAGGCCAACCTGTTCTTCATCGCGGCCATCGCCTGCCGGCTTGGAGGCAGCTACGACCTCCGCCACATCGGCGGCCTCTACGCCGCGCGGCCCTGGCTCGGCGCGCTGTTCCTGGTCACCGCCCTCTCGCTCGTCGGCATTCCACCCCTGTCCGGCTTCTGGGCCAAGTTCCTGGTAGTGCGTGAGACCCTGCTCGCGGGCCGGTACATCTGGGCAGCCCTGGCACTGGGCGTCGGCGCACTCACGCTGTACTCGATGCTGAAGATCTGGATCGAAGCCTTCTGGCGGAGCCATCCCCGCGAGGACTGGCTCCCGCCGGGCGACACACGACTCGCGCCGGCCTTTGCGGTGGCCTTCGGCCTGCTGGGCATCACGGTCGCATTCGGCCTCTGGCCCGAGCCGGTCCTCCGGTTCACCGCCGCGGCGGCCGTCCTGTTGCACGAAAGGCCCTGACCATGCAGCGTGCCGCGGTTGCACTCACGCTTGGCGTCGTCTTTCCGTGGCAGGTCCTCGTCACCGGGGTCATGACGGCGTGGCTGATCGTACGGCCTCGTGGACGTCCGATGCCTGCAGTGATCCGCATGCCCTATCAGCAACTCAGCCCCACGGGCGCGGTCGTGCTGGCGTGCCTGGTCTCGCTGACACCGGGGACGACCGTGATCGACATCGACGTCGAGCGGCACCTCCTGGTATTGCACCTGCTGGAAGGGCAGGACTCGGCCCAGGCGGTCGAGGCCATCCGGAACCACTTCGAGCGGCGCCTGCGTGTGCTCTTCCCCGAGGGTCGTCCATGATCGTCCTGGTGCTCCTCGCGACGGCGTTCGGAGCGCTCGCGCTGGCCGTGGCGCGCCTGCTGCTCGGCCCGACGCAGGCCGATCGCGTGGTGGCGCTCGACCTGGCGCTGGCGGCCAGCGTGGTCCTGTCGGGCGGCGCGGCGCTCGTCGCGGATCAACCGCGGCTGCTGGACGTGGCGATCGGCTTGGCGGCGGTCGGGTTCGTGGGTACGATTGCGTGGGCGCGGCTCATCGATCGGATGACGCGACGGAGGACGCCATGAGCTGGGTAGGAGAGGCCCTGATCGTCGCGGGCGGGGTGCTGCTGGTCATCGCGGGACTGGGACTGTTCCTGCTTCCCGACGCGCTCGCGCGGCAACACGCAGCCACCAAGGCGGGCACGCTGGCCGTCGGCGTCACGATGGCCGGCATCGCCCTGATGGGTGGCAGCGCGGAGTGGTGGTGGCGATCGGCAGCCATCGTGTCGCTGTTGTTTGCGACACTGCCGGTGTCGTCGCACATGCTCGCCCGCGCCGCCGCACGCGAGTTGCTCGACCACGACGACTGGCCGCCGGTGCCTGGAGAGGATGCCTGACATGACGACCGCCCCCTTTCGTGTACTCATCGCCGTGGACGGCTCGCCCGCCGCGACGGCGGCCCTCGACACGGCACGCCGTTTCCCCTGGCCGGCATCCATGCACCCGCTGGCCGTCGCGGTGCGTGGCGGCGGCCTGCTGCCTCCGTCGCCGGCTCCGCACGCCTGGGCATGGTCCCAGGACCTCGCCCTCCACATCGCCGATCACGCCTGCCGCCGGTTGAGCACACACTGGGAGCACCCGGAGGCCATCGTCCAGGCCGGCGATCCGGAGACGGCGATACTGGCGGCGGCGCGGAAGTGGCGCGCCCGTACCATCGTGATGGGCTGGCGCGGCCACGGCCGCTTCCGGCGCCTGCTCGCTGGCAGCGTGTCGCGGACGGTGCTGCGTGATGCCACCGTGCCCGTCATGATCGTGCGCACCGCGCCGCGTCAGGTGCGCCACCTCCTGCTCGGCCTCGATGGGTCGCGCGCGGCCGCCAGCGCCGTGAAGTACCTCGGGGCCTGCCATCCACCCACCGGTGGGAAGGTGACCATCGTGGGGGTCATCACGCCGGTCAGTCCCCCGCGCTCGGGCCTGTTGGCGACCACTCTCGCCGCGCAAATCCGGGCCGATGTCGCCGCGCACAACCGGCGCGAGCGCGAGGCCGCCACCGCCAGGCTGGCACGCGCGGCCGAGTCGCTGACGCGGGCCGGGTGGCGGGTGCGTACGATGCTGCGCACCGGCGCACCGCTGGCCGAGATGCTGGACGCGGTCCGGCATCTCCGGGCCGACGTCCTGGTGGTGGGCGCCGGCGGTCCACGCACGCTCAAGCTGGGGCGGATCGGCGCCCTGACACAAGCCGCTGTCAACACCTGTCCGGTGCCCGTGCTCGTCGTTCGGTAAGCCCTGAGGAGCCCCTGTATGCGTATCCGTTCCATCGCCCTCGCATCGATCGTCACGATTGCCGCGGCCACCGTCGCGTCGCAGGCGCAGGAGGCCATCGATCGCGACATCCAGTGGAAGATCCGCCGCGAGGCCACCGACAACTCCCACATCATGCGCACCCTGCAGGTGCTCACGGACGTGTACGGGCCGCGTCTCACCGGGTCACCCAACCTGAAGGGCGCCTCCGAGTGGGTGGTGAAGGAAGCCACCGCCTGGGGCCTGAAGAACGCGCACCTGGAGCCCTGGAACTTCGGGCATCCAGGCTGGCTCAACGAACGACTCTCCGTGCACGTCGTTTCACCGGTGAAGGACGCGCTCGTGGCCGAGGCGCTTGCGTGGACGCCCGGCACCAACGGCCCGGTGACGGCGCAGACGGTGTCGCTGGAGCTGCCCACCCGGCCGACCCAGGCGCAACTCACCGCGTTCTTCGATGCCGAGCGCGAAAAGGTGAAGGGCAAGATCGTGCTCGCCGGCACACCGGAGAGCGTGAGCGTCACCATCGACCCACCGGCCAAGCGCCGCGAGGACGCCGACGTGCGCGCGCAGTTCTCGGGCAATGGCGCGCCAGGCGGGCCGCCGCAGGGTCCGCCGCAGCCCGCGCAGGCCCCGAACAAAGAGGTGCTCACGGCCAACCAGGTGGCCGAACAGTTCGACCAGTTCCTCGTCGCGGCGGGCGCGGTCGGCCGCGTCAACGACGCAGGGCGGGACCACGGGCAGATCCGCGCCTTCAACAACCGCACGTTCGACATCGCGAAGGCGGTTCCGACGGTCGTGATGCGCAACGAGGACTACGGCCGCCTGTGGCGCCTGATGGCCTCGGGCCGCGCCGTCGAGCTCGAATTGAACATCGTCAACCGGTCGTACCCCGAGGGCGCCACGCAGTACAACGTCATCGCGGAGATTCCCGGCACCGACAAGGCCGCGGACGTGGTGATGCTCGGCGGCCATCTCGACTCGTGGCACTCGGCGACGGGCGCCACCGACAACGCCATCGGCTGCGCGACGATGCTCGAGGCGATCCGCATCCTGAACGCCATCGGCGTGAAGCCGCGACGGACGATTCGCGTGGCGCTCTGGAGCGGCGAGGAGCAGGGCCTGCTGGGATCGCAGGCGTACGTGAAGGAGCACTTCGGCACCTTCGAGAGCCCGAAGCCGGAGTACGCGAACTTCGCGGGCTACTTCAACATCGACTCCGGCACCGGCCGCGCGCGCGGCATGACCGTGTTCGGCCCGCCCGAGGCGGCGCGGATTCTGCGGGAGGCCACGGCGCCCTTCGCCGACAACGGGTTCTTCGGCGCCATCGCCACCACCAGCCGCCGCCGCGGCGGGTCGGACCACACGTCGTTCAACGAGGTGGGCCTGCCCGGCATCGGCGTGCAGCAGGACCCCATCGAGTACGGCACCCATACGTGGCACACCAACCTGGACACCTACGAGCGCATCATCGAGGACGACGCGCGGCAGAGCGCCATGGTGATTGCGGCGGCCGTCTATCAGCTCGCCATGCGGGACGCGCAGCTTCCACGCCTGTCAAAGGACGCGATGCCCGCGCTCCCGACGCCTTAGTTAGGGTCGTTGGACGCGCGGTTCATCGGGCAAGTGCGCGATTGGGGCATTGGAGCATTCAGATTGGGGCATTGGCGAAGTGAGGCATGCCTCAGTCGCGCGATCGCGCAATGAATCGCCAATCAGCGATTGGCATTCGGCACTGGACGGGGCACCGAACGCTCGTGGCTGTCGGGCACCAGGGCGATTGCGCGCACGGGGCTCCCGCTGCCGTTGACGACCTTCAGCGGCGCGGCGATGAGCACCGCGCCGGTGGGCGGCAGCTGATCGAGATTGGTCAGGCTGGCCAGCCCGAACCGGCCCGCGCCGTGCATGATGGCGTGGTTGGGAAAGGGCGGGTCGAACCTGCCGGCCTGCCCGGCATCCGTGCCAATCGTCTCCACGCCGACCCCCAGCACGTCGCGGTCGTGGGCGAGGAAGCGGGAGGCCGCGGCATCGAAGCCGGGACTGTGGGGGCCATCGGCGCGGACGTTGACGAAGGCCTCACGCGTCCGGCGGGTGCTCCACCCGCTGCGCAGCAGCACCCAGGCGCCCGGGGGAATGCGCCCGTGGGTGCGCTCCCACGCCGCGATACCCTCCACGGTGAGGAGATGGTCGTCGTTGGCCGCCACCTCCCTGGTCACGTCGATGAGGCACGCCGGCCCGACGAACCGGCGCACGGGAATCGTGTCGCAGGCGTTGTCCGGCAGGTCCCTGCCGGTGACCCAGTGCACCGGCGCGTCGAAGTGCGTGCCCGTGTGCTCCCCGAAGTGCAGCGTGTTCCAGTACCACGCGGGGCCCCGGTCGTCGTACCTCGCGATGGTCTCGATGGTCACGCCGGGTGACGGCGCGAACATCTCGGGCAACCCGATCACGGGCGTGTCGGGCCCGAGCGGCTGCGACAGGTCCACCACGCGCACGGCACCCGACGCCAGCGCCTCCACCAGTGCCGCCAGGACCGACGTCATCGCGAGCCCTCCTGCCGCAGCGCGCGGGCGAACGAAAAGCGGTTCTCGAGCAGCCCAAGATCCGTGACGAACCCGGCCGGGCCCACCGCGTCGACCTTGGCCACGATGGTCGTGAGATCACGAGCCGCGAGCGCCTCCGCGAACGCGGCCTCGAACCCCTCCAGCGTCGTCACGGTGGCCGTGCGCGGCACGCCCGCCGCGGCCGCGATGGCCGCAATGTCACTGCCGGTGGACGTCGCCGTCGGGAACCCGCCCACGGAGAGCAGGCTCTCGTTGTCGAACACCACGTGCACCAGGTTGCGCGGCCGATACCGCGCCAGCGTGGTCAGACCGCCAAGGTTCATCAGCACCGATCCATCGCCGTCGAACACGACCACCTGCAGGTCCGGCCGCGACAGCGCGATCCCGAGCCCCAGCGACGAGGCGAGTCCCATGGCGTGCTGCAGGTAGAAGAAGTTGGCACGATGGCCGATCGACTGGAGCTCCGCGGCCACGGCACCCATGATCGTCACGACGGTGCAGTCCCGGAACAGCGGGTAGGTGGCGGAGAGGGCATCGAGGCGGCGCATCAGTCCTCCCACATGAGATCGCGGCACAGCAGCAGCGCCACCGGCTTGTTGGACGCGAGCGCCAGCGTCTGCGCCTGCGCGATGCGGTGGGCCACGTGGTCGGGGCGATCGAGCATGGCGTACGGGATGTGGAGCGCGCGGAGCAGGTCCTCGGTGACGCCGCCGCCCTCGGTCTGCCACGGATCGCGTTCGCCGAACCCACCGCGATAGCTGATGAGCATCAGCAACGGGATGCGATAGAGCTGCGCGCACGAGACAATGCCGTTCACGGCCGCGAGGAACCCGTGGTTCTGCATCAGCATCGCGGACTTGACGCCCGCGAGGTGCGCGCCAGCCGAGATGCCGACGCCCTCTTCCTCCTTCGCCAGCCGCACGAGCGTCATCTCCGGATCGTCCTCGGCCAGGCGGATCAGGTGGACGAGCCAGGTCTCGGGAAGCGCCGACAGCAGCCGGATGCCGCACCCCTTGAGCGCGTCGTAGATCAGTTGGGAGTGGCCCGCGGAGACCGGAGACATCGCGCCGGATTCTACGGCAATTCCATGGCACAATCCGCACTGAAAGGTTGAGCTTCGGTCAATGGCCTGTCGTCCTGCGTCCGTCCTCGCTCTCTGCTGCCTGGCACTCGCGCCCGTGGCGGCGCAACAGCCCTCGGCCGGCACCGGCACCATCTTCCTGGGCTCGTACTCGGGGCACATCACTGCGATCGACGAAGCGACCGAAAAGGTCACGACGATCCCGTTGAAGACGGGGCCGCCGTTCGTGGTGCGTCTGTCGCCGGACCGGTCGCGATTCTACGTGCAGAGCGCGAATCAGGAACGGTTCGAGGTCGTCGACGTCCGCACGCGCCAGAGCCTGGACACCTTCACGCTCAGTGACGCACGCCGGCACGTGCGAGCGATGGCCTTCGAGGTCGACCCGCAGCACAAGACGATGGTGCTGGTCGCGCGCACGGCCACGCGGCTCGTCGACCGGTGGGAGATTGGCGCACCGGAGTTCATCCAGTACGATCTCGCGGCCCATCGGGTCGTGCGCACCGTGCCCTGGGTGGCCGATCCGGAGCCGGCGTACTACAACGTGGCCCTGCGCTTCTCGCCGGACGGCACGCTCCTCTACGTCCTCGGACACGAGGTGCTCATCTTCGACGTGGCGACGATGCAGCAGGTGGACGCCTGGGACCTGTCCGTGCCCATCGAGTCGGGCATGGGCCGGCTCGACCCCGGGGCCTGGGACGGAACCGCTGACCGTCCGGGCGTGCTCACGAGCCTGTTCACGATGCGGGACGCCGTGCAGAAGCGGGACCTGCTGGTCGTCGGGCAGATCGACCTGGCGGCGAAGACGATCGAGACCTTCCCGCTCGGTCCGGCGCCCGCGACGGGCGATCTCAGCTTCAACGTCGCGCCCGATCGCACGCGCGCCTACGTGCTCCACCAGGAGATTGGCCGGCACGAGCTGTGGACCATCGACCTGGTGGCCCGCCGGGTGCAGGGCCGCGTGAGCGTCCCCTCACGCCCACGCATGCAGGTCCGCTCGAGCTCGAGCGGCCAGATGCTCTACTTCCACGAGGCCGGCCGCCTGATCGAGCTGTACTCGGCGGACGCGTCCAGGCGCCTGCGCACCATCACGCTCGATTCCGACATGATGTACGGCACCTTCATGATCGTCCCGGCCCCGGCCGCCACGGCACGATAGCAGCCGCCTCAGCGGGACCTGAGGCGCACCACCACGCCGGAGCGATCACCGGCGGCGGCGCCGGACTCACCAGCATCCTCGGCCGCCACGTAGATCGTGCCGCCATCGGTCACGACGTCGTGCAGGCGACCTGCGAACCCGTCGAGCACGCCCTCGAGGAGCATCGGCACGGCAAGCCTGACGGACCCGAGCGCACCGACATCCAGCCCCGTCGCGATCGCGAGCGCCCACTCCAGCGGTCCCGCCTCCTGAACGATCAGCGCACCGGAGGACGATCCGGAGCCTTCGCGTAGGCGCAAGGCGGCACGCCCGGCGGTGAACACCCCGCCGGAGCCGCCCAACGGTTCGACGCTGGCATCACCCTCGCGAGTGGGCACAATCCCCCAGAGCGCCCGCGTTGCGGGGTGCCAGGTGAAGCCGAGCGGGTGCGACGCGATGCCGGTCAGCGGCCCGACGGGCGGCACGCGCCCATCGTCGCCGAGCCGCAGCATGGATGCCTGGGGCCGGCTCGCCCCGGGCTCGTTGGCGAACTCGACGCCGGGGGGCAGCAGCACGTACAGCAGGCCATCCGGGCCGAAGGCGGCGCGGGGGCCGCCCGCCATCGGCGGCGACTGGGCTGCGACCACCAGCGGCGCCTCGAACAGGGTCGCCGGCTCGCCAAGCGTATCGCCCGCCTCGCGCAGGCGCACGAGGTGCAGGCGCGGGGGCCCGGCTCCGTCCTGGGCGAGGAACGAGAGATAGACGAAGCGGTTCTCCGCGAAGTCCGGATGGACGGCGACCCCGGGCGTGCCGGCCGGCGACGGGTCCAGGAGCGCACGCGCGTCGAGCGCCACCCGGCGGCGGTCGGGCTCGCTCGGGCGAACCATGTGCACGCGGCCATTCGCCTCCGCCACCAGCACACGGCCGTCGGGCGTCGTCGCGAGCTGGATGGGCGACTCGAATGACCGCCCCACGACGTCGGCCGCGAACGTTCGGCCATCGACGCTGGCCACCGTGGCCTCGAAGCGCGGCCCCACACGCGAGACACCGGCATCCGGCAACGACGCCGCGCTCACCACGCTCCGGGCGGACACCTTCTGAACGGTCACGGCCTCGGAGCGCTCGCTTTCGGCGCCGCTCGCCGCGGACTGTGCCGCAACGGCGATGGTGTGCACGCCGTCGGTGAGCGGGGGGAGCGGCGCGGAGCACTCGGCCTCGGGCGCGGCATCGCTGCAGGTTGCGGCGTCGAGCGAGACGGGCGTGCCGTCCACGTAGGCCAGGAACCGGAGGCTGGCGATGTCGCCGGTCTGATTCCAGGCGAGGCGCTCGCTGCCGGTCACCCGAGTGGCACCCGGGGCTGGCGAGGGCGAGGCCGGCGGTGACGAGGAGCCGCCGCCGCAGCTTGTCAGGACCATCACGGCAAGCAGCGCCCGCGCCACCCGTCCCGATGATGGAAGAGCTTGGGGACAGCCCATGTCTCCCATCCTACCGCCCATCCATGATAGAAAGACGTGTCTTCACGCGGCCCAACTCGGCTCCCACCTTGTCGCCGCGTGTCCAGTTCGAAAGGACTCCGTGCCTACACTGTCCTCCAGGATCGCGAGCACGATCCTCGGTCTGCTGGTCCTCGCCGGTTCCGTCGGTCACTCGGCGCAGTTCGTCGTCGCCGTACCGGATCAACCGGCCCTGCTTCCCGGTGAGGCCCCGTTCGACCTGGGCGGCGATGACGTTCCGGACATCGTCGCCGGCACCGGCGGTGGCGGCGGCACGGTCAGCGCCTTCAGCGGCGCCGACCTGTCATTGCTGGCCGGCGGGTCGCCGTTTGGCTCGGGGTTCACCGGCGGCGTCCGCGTTGCCGCGGGAGACATCGACGGCGACGGGGTCACCGATGTGGTGACGGCGATGCGGACCGGCGGCGGCCGGGTGCGCGTGTTCAGCGGCGCGACCCTCACGGTGCTGGCCGATTTCGACCCGTACGGTGCGGGCTTCTCGGGCGGCGTGAGTGTCGCGCTGGGCGATACGAACGGCGATGGCCACGCCGACCTCGTGGTCGGCCCGGGCAGCGGTGTGGCGCCGGTGCGCGTGTACAGCGGGGCCGACGGGGCCCTGCTGCTGAGCGGTGCGCCGTTCGGCGGAGACGCGGGAGGCGTGAACGTCGCGGCGGGCGACATCACTGGCGACGGGCTCGCCGACGTCGTCGTCGCGCAGGCACGCGGCAGCCTGGTGAGCGTGTTCAGCGCCGTGGGTCTGGCGCCGCTCGGCAGCGGCGCCCCGTACGGGCCCGCGTTCACGGGTGGCGTGTCCGTCGCGGTCGGTGACGTGAACGGCGACGGCCGAGGCGACATCATCACCGCACCCGCGTCAGGAGCCGGACAGATCCGTGCATACGACCTCGCCGGTCCGACGCTGATCTCGAGCGGGTACCCCTTCGGGCCGGCGTTCGCCGGCGGCGTCCGCGTCGCCGCGTCGGACTTCGACGGGGACGGCCGGGACGATATCGTCGCATCGGCTGGCGCCGGCAGCCCGCACGTCCGCGTCTTCAGCGTGCTGGACCAGCGCGTCCTCGGGGACTTCTTCGCGTTCGATCCGGCGTTCGCCGGTGGTGTCGAGGTGGCCGCCCCGCGGCGGACCGGCATCCGAATCACCAGTCCGTCCACGGCCACGTTCACCGTGGGCACCGACGGCACGTTCACCATCCGGACCGAAGGCCGCCCCGCGGTGACGACCATCGCGCAGACCGGCGCGCTGCCAGCCGGCGTGCACTTCACCGACAACGGTGACGGCACCGCCACGCTCTCGGGGACCCCGACCCCGGGCGCCGGTGGCGCGTATCCCCTGACCTTGACCGCCAGCAACGGCACGCCCAGGCCAGCCACCCAGGACTTCGTCCTGCGTGTCGAGGAGGCGCCAGCCTTCACGAGCGCGGCCAGCGCCACATTCCGCGTGGCCGAAGCCGCCACCTTCGACGTCATCACCCAAGGCTTCCCGATACCGGAGATCACGCTGAGCGGCGTCTTGCCGGCCGGGGTGACATTCACGGACCTCGACAACGGCCGCGCAACGCTGTCGGGCACGCCGTTGGCCGGCAGCGGCGGCACCTACGCGCTGACGATCTCCGCGACGAACGGCGTCGGAGGCACGGTGGTGCAGAGCTTCTCCCTGACGGTGGAGACGGGCGCGGTGTTCACCAGCCCATCGAGTGTCACCTTCGTCGTGGGTACCGCGAACACGTTCACCGTCACCACGACGGGCGAACCGGTCGTGACGTCCATCACCCGCACGGGCACGCTGCCGGGCGGGCTCACCTTCACCGACAACGGCGATGGAACGGCGACCCTGTCGGGCACGGCCGCGGCGGGAACGGGCGGTACCTATCCACAGACGTTGACCGCCACCAACGGCGTGGGCACACCGGCCGTGCAGACGCTGACCATCACGGTGCAGCAGGGCCCGCAGATCACCAGCGCGGCCACCACGACCTTCGTCGCGGCCACCCCTGGCAGCTTCACGATCGTCGCGACTGGCACGCCGGTCCCGTCCATCGGCGTCAGCGGGACCCTGCCTGCCGGCGTCACCTTCGCCGACAACGGCGATGGCACCGGCACGCTGTCGGGCACGCCGGCCGCCGGCGGCACCTTCCCGTTGACGGTGACGGCCTCCAACGGCGTCGGCACGCCGGCCACGCAGAGCTTCACGCTCACCGTGAACGTCCCGCCCGCGTTCACCAGCGCGCCCGGCGTCACCTTCGTCGTCGGCACGGCCAACACCTTCGGCGTCACCACAACGGGCCAGCCCGCCGTGACGTCCATCACCCGCACGGGCACGCTGCCGGGCGGGCTCACCTTCACGGACAACGGCAACGGGACGGCGACCCTGGCGGGCACGGCCGCGGCGGGAACGGGCGGCACCTATCCGCAGACGCTGACCGCCACCAACGGCGTGGGCACGCCGGCCGTCCAGATCCTGACAATCACGGTGCAGCAGGCGCCGGAGATCACCAGCGCCGCCACCACGACCTTCGTCGCGGGCACGGCCGGCAGCTTCACGGTGGTCGCAACCGGTGCGCCCACGCCGGCCCTGACGGCGACCGGAGCCCTGCCGTCGGGCGTCACGTTCGTGGACAACGGCGATGGCACCGGCACGCTGTCGGGCACGCCGGCGGCCGGCGGCACCTTCCCGTTGACGGTGACCGCCTCCAACGGCGTCGGCACGCCGGCCACGCAGAGCTTCACGCTCACGGTGCAGCAGGCGCCCGCCATCATCAGCGCCGCAGGCACCAGCTTCAATGTCGGCGCGGCCGGTAGCTTCCAGGTGACGACGACCGGCGTGCCGACGCCCTCGATTTCCGTCAGCGGTGTCCTGCCCTCAGGCGTCACGTTTACCGACAACGGCGACGGCACCGGCACGCTGTCGGGCACGCCGGCCGCGGGCACGTCGGGCACCTATCCCCTGACCATCACGGCGGCGAACGGCGTCGGCACGCCAGCCGTGCAGAACTTCAGCCTCGTGGTCCAGGCGCCACCGGCATTCACGAGCGCCAGCAGCACCACCTTCACGGTCGGGACCGCCAGCAGCTTCACCGTCACCGCGTCGGGCGCACCGGCACCGACCCTCTCGATGACGGGCACACTGCCCACGGGCGTCACGTTCACGCCGGCCACAGGCGCCCTGGGCGGCACGCCCACGCAGACGGGCACGTTCTCGGGCATCCAGTTCACGGCCGCCAACGGCGTGCCGCCCGACGCCACACAGAGCTTCACGCTGACGGTGGCGTGTCCGGTGATCACGATCTCGGCCACCGTGCTGCCGGGAGGCACCTACAACACCGCGTATGGGCCGGTCACCTTCACGGCGAGCGGCAGCACTGGCACCTCCCTCACTTGGAGCGCCACGGGGCTTCCGGCCGGGCTGGCCATCGGCCCCACGACGGGCAGCGTGTCGGGCACGCCGTCGACGACGGTGGTCGACGCCGCAGTCGGGATCACCGTGACGGACGAGTACGGGTGCAGCAGCAGCCGGAACCTCACGGTGACCGTGCGGCCCACGGCGACCGGCAACGCCTACAGCAACGGAGTCGGCAACACGCAGTTCGTCGTCGGCGCCACGCAGCCGTCGACGCCCCACGTGTTCGCCAGCGGTTCGGTACTGGACAACGACTCCGGGCCCGGCACGCTCTCGGCGACGGTCACGACACCGGCCACCAACGGCATCGTGGCGATGAACACGAACGGCACGTTCGTCTACACCCCGAGCGTGGGCTTCGCCGGGCCATCCGATGCCTTCGTGTACACGCTCACCGACGGCAACGGCGTCACCAACACCGCCACGGTCACCATCGGCCTGGGCGGCGTCGTCTGGTACGTGAACAACGCCGGCGCCAGCGGAGACGGGCGCTCGCACAACCCGTTCAACTCGCTCGCCGGCGCGTCCGCGCCCTCGCTGGCGGGCCAGGCCATCTTCGTGCACTCGGGCGTCGGGACCACACCGGGCAGCCTGGCGCTCAAGGCCGGACAGACGCTGTGGGGCCAGGGCGCCACCTTCGTCGTGAACGGGCTGACGATTCCAGCCGGCGCGCGGCCGACGCTGGGGGGCACCGTGACCCTAGCCAGCAGCAGCACCATCGCCGCGGTGGGCTTCAACACGGGCTCGGCGGCAGCCATCAACGACCCGGCGGGTGCCATCACCGGGGTGACCATCTCGAACGGGGTGGCCATCGCCACGACGACGGGCGTCGCGGTGGCGCTGAGCGACGCGTCGGGCAGCTTCACCTTCGACAGCATCTCGGTGAACGGCGCGGCCAATGCCATCTCGCTCACCAACGTGGCCGGCCCGTTCACGGTCTCGGGCACCGGCGCGGCGGGCAGCGGCGGCACGATCCAGAACATCGCCGGCGACGCGGTGCGCCTGTCCAACACGACCGGGCTCGTGTCGTTCGCGCAGATGATCTTCCAGGACATCGGCAATATGACCGGCGCCATCAACACGGTGAGCGGCGATCAGGCCATTCATGGGGAGCAGGTGAACGGCGGGCTCGCACTGAACGGCGTCACGATGCGCCGCCTGAGCGACCACGCCATCCTCGGCAGCCAGCTCGCCAGCCCTGGCGCGGCGACGATCTGGAACGGGCTGAGCATCACCAACAGCCTCATCGAGAACAGCAACCGGTTCCACGTGGCCAGCGTCGGCGATGGCGGGGATGAGGCCATGGTCCGCGTGCTCGGGCTGCGCGGCACGGTGCTGGTGACGGGCAGCACGCTGCGCAGCGGCAACGAGCCGCTCGACCTGCTGGTCACCAGTGGCGCGCTGGCGATGACGGCCACCGCCAACAGCTTCCAGGCCTACAAGGAAGACATCACCGGTGGCCCGCAGCCGACCGTCGGTCAGCACTGCATCGATGTGGTGGTGCAGGGATCGGCCACGGCGAGCGTCACGATTGGCGACCGCGTGAACGCCGGGCTGGGCAACGCGTTCCTGAACTGCCGCGTGGGCTCGGTGCGCATCCTGCACGACACGGCCGCCACCGGTACCGTGGACGCCGTCGTCGCGCGCAACACGTTCGTCGTGGACGATCACTCCAGCCCGTCCGGCGACTTCTTCTTCCCGATGGGCGGTGTCTTCGCGGGCTCCTATGGCGCCGCCTCGTCGTCGATGAACGTCCTGGCGCTCGGCAACACCTTCGATGAGGTCACCAACGCGTCGGGGGGCGTGGGCCAGCTGACGATTGCGGCGGAAGGCGGCCAGTTCCAGGCCCGCGTGGACGGGAACACGTTCGACACGCCGGGCAACGGGCCCTGGTTCATCCGCGCGGCGGAGAACGCGTCCGGCCGGATCGAACTGCGCAACAACACGGTGGTGGCCGGCACCTTCGTCTGCCCCGACCCGTCGTGCGGCGGCGGTTACCCCGCACCCGGGCTGCGGGCCATCGCTGACGTGCAACGGGGCGGGCAGCTCCACGTCACCATCGACAACGACTTCTTCGCCCAGCACGATACGGGCTTCGACCCCGGGAACACCGTGGAAATCCAGGGCAATAACGTGGGGGCTGCCCCGACGGTTTGCGCTGCGCTGCGGGGCAACCAGTCGGCGGATGGCTATGCGCTCGAGCAGAGCGCCGGCACGTTCAACCTCTACAACTGGCTCTCGGCAACGACGGGCACCTGCACGTCGGCCTCGCCGGGCACATGCACGACCGTGCTGGCTGCGAACAACAACACCGGGGGAGCGGGCAATCCGGCCACGACGCCGCCTGCCGTCTCCATCGCGGGTACAATCTCCGTGTCCGCCGCGGCGTGTCAGGTGCCGTCCGGCGGCATCTTCCAGCCCTGATCGCGCATCGAGGAGCCCGGATGGCCGAACCGTTCTTGTCCGAGATTCGCATCTTCTCGTTCGTCTTCGCCCCGCGTGGCTGGGCGTTGTGCAACGGGCAGTTGCTGCCGATCAACCAGAACCAGGCCTTGTTCTCCCTGCTCGGCACCACGTTCGGCGGAGACGGCCGGGTGAACTTCGCGCTGCCCGATCTGAGGGCCCGGGTGCCCATTCACGTTGGCAACGGCCACACGCTCGGCGAGCGCGGCGGGGAACAGGCGCACACGCTCTCGATTCAGGAGATGCCCGGGCACGTCCACGACATGCGGGCATCGAGCCAGCCCGCGTCGCAGGGCACCCCGAGCGGCGCCCTGCTGGCCACGCCGTCCAGCACCCTGGGCACGCCGTACACGACGGCAGCCCCCACGGCGACACTCAACGCGGCCATGGTGACCACCGTGGGCGGGAGCCAGGCGCACAACAACCTGCAGCCGCTCCTGACGCTCAGCTTCTGCATCGCGTTGCAGGGCATCTTCCCGTCACCCAACTGATTCGGAGTCGCCATGGGCCAACCCTACGTCGGAGAGATTCGGCTGTTCGCGGGCAACTTCGCGCCGGCGGGATGGATGTTCTGCAATGGTGCGCTCCTGCCGATCTCCGAGAACGAGACCTTGTTCCAGTTGATCGGCACCACCTATGGGGGGGACGGACAGTCCACCTTCGCGCTGCCCGACCTGCGCGGCCGCGTGCCCGTGCATCAGGGCAACGGCTTCCTGCTCGCCGAAACCGCCGGCACCGAGGAGGTGACGCTGACGGTCTCGCAACTGCCGGCACACACCCACCCGGTGGGGGCCGGCGGAACGGGCACGACGCAGAGTCCGGTGGGGGCCGTCGTCGGGCAAGGTGCGGCCAGCCTCTATCACCCGACGTCGGGCAGCCTGAATGCGCTGAACACGGCGGCCATCCAGGCCGCGGGCGGATCGCAGCCGCACTCGAACCTGCAGCCCTATCTCTGCATCAACTTCATCATCTCGCTGTACGGGATCTTCCCGTCCCCGACCTAGAGGCGCGCCATGGCCGATCCGTTCGTTGCCGAGATCCGCATCTTCCCGTTCAACTTCGCGCCCCGTGGCTGGGCGTGGTGCGACGGGCAGCTCCTGCCGCTGTCGCAGAACACGGCGTTGTTCTCACTGCTGGGCACGACCTACGGCGGGAACGGGGTGAACAATTTCGCGCTGCCCGACCTCCAGGGGCGAGCGCCGATGGCGCCAGACCAGGGGCCCGGGCTCTCGTTGTACGACCTCGGCCAGTCCGGCGGAAGCGACACGATCTCGCTGCTCACAAGCGAGATCCCGTCCCATAGCCACGTGGCGATGGCGTCGGCGGACACGGCGGTCACGAACGCACCGGCGGGCGCGTATGTCGCCAGGCCGCTCGGCCGTGGCAGCAACCTGTACTCACCGGACGCGGTGAGCACGGCGAGCATGCAGCCCACCGGCGTCGCCGGCGGGAGCGCTCCGCACAACAACCTGCAGCCCTACCTGACGTTCTACTTCTGCATCGCGCTGCAGGGCGTGTACCCGCCGCGCACATGACCGTGGTCGATCGCCTGGCGCGCGAGGCGCCGGCGGGCATCACGTTCCGGCAGGAAGCGGACGGCGACCTGGCGTTCGTCGAGGCGCTCTTCGCCTCGACGCGCGCGGACGAGATGGCCCGCGTCCCCTGGCCGCCCGAGGCCGTCGCCGCGTTCCTGCAGTCGCAGTGTGCGCTGCAGCGCGCGCACTACCGGCAGCACTACGGCGACGGGCTGTTCCTGATCGTGGAGCAGGACCATCGGCCGGTCGGCCGGCTGTATCTGCACGAGTCCGCATCCGAACTGCGGATCATGGACATCGCGCTGCTGCCCGACGCCCGCGGCCGCGGAGTGGGGACGACGCTGGTGCGATCGGTGATCGGCCACGCGCGCGAGGCGACACTGCGCGTCACGCTGCACGTCGAGCCCGACAACCCGGCGCAGCGCCTCTACGCCAGGCAGGGGTTCCGTCTCGTCGAACACCGGGGCGTCTACGACTTCCTCGAGTGGCGGCCGTCACGGCCGCTCGAGTCACTCACCGCGGGCGAGTTCGAGGCCGTCGATCGCGACACCTTCACGCTGCGGCAGGACTCCGGCGAAACGATCGCGCTGGTGCTGGACGGCGTCACGCGGCGCCCCGCTGCCGGGGCCAACGCACGTGAAGGCTTCTCTCTGGTGTTCGAGAGCGCGTCGGGCACGGTGCTGCCGCAGCGCATCTATCGCCTCGAGCAGGACCGCCTGGGTCCGCTGGACGTGTTTCTGGTGCCGATCGGCCGTGGGCCCGACGGGATCCGCTACGAGGCCGTCTTCGGCTGACTGTGGGCAGGCCCGCCTCACTCGGGCGGGAGGCCGTTGAACGCCGACTCGTAGTACTGGTAGCCGTCCTGCACCATGCCGCGCTTGAGGAACAGCGGCAGTGACGCCCATGCAGGAGTAGCCACGTCGTAGGTGCCCTCGGGAAGCGGATCGGCCGCGGGCCCGACGAACATGGCCGTGAAGCAGGACTGGCTGCCTTCGGTGCGTGCAGCGCGGGCAGCCGCGCCATCGAGCACGGCCACCAGCCCGATGCCGTACGCCGTACGGCCAGGACGGTACACACGGAACACCTGATTGACGTGCTGCAGAAAGGCGTCGCGGCGTGCCGCAAACTCTGGCGCTGGGCCAGGCCGCTGCCGGGGGCGCCGCGGCAAGACGGCCTGCGCCGACGCGGCCGTCGGATCCGCAACGAGCGCTCCAAGGGCCGCTAACGAACTCAAGATGTCACGACGGGTCAGTTTCACGTTTCTCGCCCCCCGCGCATTGTTCACGGCCGGCACCCGGCGGTCAAGCCGCCAGTGAAGAACCACGCAATTATGTGAGGGGGCTCAGTCCTTCCCGTCCGCCTGATAGACGCGAGGGGTCGAGAAGGTCGAGATCGAGAAGATGTCGTCGAGGGCGAGGTTCGCCTTGTAGTACTCCTCCATCTTCTCGGGCACCCACAGCGCCAGCTCGCCGTCGCGCCGGAATGTGACCGTGACCATGGCGCGGACGACGGGGTCTGCCGCGGTCATCTCGGTCTTCACCACCACGCCGGTGGTGGGCTCGATCCACATCCGGCCGGTGAGTGCGAGGTCCTTGCCCCGCGTCGTCTTGATGAGCGTGGGCCGCGCGGTCTCCTTGTAGGACACCCGTTCCACGTAGCGCCCCTGCAGCGACTCGTCGCCCTCGTGCTTGAAGGTGAAGCGCTCGCGCACCTGGGGGTGCAGCAGCATCATCCCCAGCATCGGGATGTTGATCGTCCGCTGCACGTTGCCGAGGTCGTGCTTCTTGCTCGCGTCGTGTACCTGGGTGGCAAGGTCGAACGCGTCGGGATTGCCGGACCGGAACAGCCGCACGATCCGGTCGTCGGGAAAGTGCACTTCCGAACCGTTCATCGTGAGGACATCCCGGAAGGGGAGCCAGCCCCGGCCGGGACCGGCCTGCACGAGGACGTAGTCGGCCTTCACGATCTGGCGGCTGTCGTGGCGGGGGGCCTGCATACCCCCTCCCGGGTTCGTGCGCGAGATGTTGCTGCCCGGGTTGGTCGGGCGCTCGAGCCACTGGACGTACTCCTCGTCCATGGCGAGGATGGCGAAGCTGGTCTCGTAGGACAGCACGTAGCGCGTGGCGCGGTCGATCAGGTCCGCCATCGCGGGCTGGGCGGCTGCGGTCGGCCCGCCGGCGATCGCAGCGGAGAGGGCGGCGACGAGGAGCAGGTGTGGCCTCATGTCGGTTCCCCAGGGCCGGATTCTAGCGGATTTCGCCGTGCCCCGGGGAAGAGACCTCGATGGCACGAAGGGCGCGAAGCCGGGCACGAAGGCTCATTTTGGGCTGCTTCTCCTAATGACGTCTTCGTGTTCGTCGTCGTGCTCTTCGTGCTCTTCGTGGTCTCTTGTGACACGCGTCACAGGACCTGACGTGCGAGGCGGAGGCGGGTGGCGGACATGTCGTCGCCGCGCAGCTCGCGGAGCGCGTAGGTGGCGAGCGCGGTCACCATCTTCTTGCGCCACACCAGCTCGAAGTCGGTGTTGTCCATCGGCTTTGCCACCTCGTAGACGGCCTGTGCCGCCGCCTCGATGCGTTCGTCGGTGAGCCGCTCGCCCACCAGCAGGCCCCCGACCTTCGGGACGGAGAGCGGCCGCGACGCAACGGCGCCCGCGACCACGTGCACCGCCTCGACGCGCCCCTCGCCGTCGACGCGCGCCGCGGCGGCCACGGCGGCCACCGGGAAGTCGAACGACCCGCGACGGCGCAGCTTCCAGTAGGTGCTCCGCCACCCCGATCGATCGGGGACGATCACCTCGGTGAGCAGCTCGTCCGGCCGACGCGTCAGGTAGTGCATGCCGTCGTTGTCGTAGAGGTCGGCCACGGGGATTTCGCGTTCCCGGTGAGCCGAGACGAGGCGCACGCGCGCGTCGAGCGCCTGCAGCATCGGCGCCGTGTCGGCCGACGACACCGCCAGGCATTTCGGGCTGGAGGTGGCCACCCAGCAGGTGCCGCCATCCTTCTTCAGGCAGAAGTCGATGGCCTTCCGCCACTCGTGGGTCTGGTCGTAGTACGTGCAGCGTGTGTCGAGGCACAGGTTTCCGCCGATGGTGCCCATGTTCCGGAGGTGCGGCGTCGCCACCTGGATGGCGGCCTGCCACAAGCCTGGCAGCGTCCGGCGAATGCGATCGGCGCGGACGAGGGCGGCGAGGGTGACGCCGGCGCCGATCACGGCCACGACCGGCTCCCCGCTCCCGGCTCCATCCGCGATCGCGCCGAGTCCCGGGATCGCGCGAAGCCCGATGACGGTCCGCGGCGTCTGCTGCCGCCGCTTCATGTTGGGCAGCAGGTCGGTCCCGCCGGCCAGCAGCATCGTGTCCGCGGGCGACTCCGCCAGCCACAGCGCGGCGTCCCGCACCGTGCGCGGGGCACGGTAGGTGAACGACGGCAGGCGCATCATGAGCGACGCCCCCCGCCGGCGGCTGGCCCCGTCACGTTCATGACCTGACCCCGGCCTTTGCCTCGATGCCGGCGTCCGCCTTCCGCTTGGACGCCCTCACCGGCTCGTTCGACGCGCGGCCATCCCCGCCCTGCCAGGGCGGCGTCACCAGCAGCGCCTCGGGCCACGGCACGTTGACGGGGAACGTGGACGGCCCGACGCGAGCCGGCCGCCCGGCCGCCTTGTGCTGAAGCGCCTTGAGGATCTTGTCCGGCGTCACCGGCACCTCGTCGATCCGCACACCGACGGCGTCGTACACCGCGTTGGCCAGCGCCGGCATGATCGGCAGCAGCGGCCCCTGCCCCACTTCCTTGGCGCCGAAGGGGCCTGCGGGGTCCATCGACTCGATCAGGTCGGTGTGCACCTCCGGCATCTCGAGGAAGGTCGGGCTCTTGTACTCGAGGATCGACGGGAACTTGTGCACCAGCGCATGCGACAGGCGCGACGGCAACCGGCGGAACGCCTGCTCCTCCATCAGCGCCTCGCCGAGTCCCATGTAGACGCTGCCCTCCACCTGTCCGCGCACGAGGACGGGGTTGAGCGCGCGTCCGATGTCGTGTGCAATCCAGACGCGCGGGACCACGATCCACCCCGTGCCGGGATCGACCTCCACCTCGACGACCGCCGCCGTGTACGAGTACGTGGGCGATGGGCCGACACCGCCCCCCTTGAACCTCGCCGCCGGTTTCGGCGGGGTGTACGAGCCGGTCGTGCCAATCGTGCCGAACGCGGCCTCGGCCATGCAGACGGCTTCCTGGAACGACACGCCCCGCTCCGGCGCCTGGGCATCGAACACGCGACGCTCGCGAAACGTCACGCGCTCGATCGGGATCTCCAGCCTGCGGGACACGGCCTGCGCCAGCAGGTCGCGGGCGCGCGTGGCCGCCTCGATCGCGGCGTTCCCCATCATCAGCGTGACGCGGCTGGAGTACGACCCCAGGTCCACGGGCGTGAGGTCGGTGTCTCCGGTCACGGCGCGGATGTCGAACGGCTCGATCCCGAGCACCTCGGCCACCGCACCGACGAGCACATCGTCCGATCCCTGGCCGATCTCCGTGGCGCCGCAGAACGCCGTGACGCCGCCGCTGCGATCGAGCTTGAGCTGCACCCCCGAATGCGGCAGGTCGTTCCAGTTGATCGGCAGGCCCGCGCCAGAGAGGTACGAGGAACACGCCAGGCCCACGCCGCGGCCGTGCGGGAGCCTGCGGAACTTCGCGTGCCAGTCCGAGCTCGCGACCACGCGGCGCAGGCACTCCGCGAGGCCGACGGTGCCGAGCTTGAGGAAGTTCGCCGTGAGGGTGTCGGGCGTCGCGACAATCCGCAGCCGCAGCTCCGCCGGATCCACCTGCAGCCGCTCCGCGATCTTGTCGAGCTGCACCTCCTGGCCGAAGCGCCCCTGCGGCGTCCCGTGCCCGCGCTTGGGACCGCACGGCGGCTTGTTGGTGAACACGCGGCAGCCACGGAACCGGTACGTGGGAATGTCGTAGGTCACGGTCTGCAGGGCGCCCGTATAGAAGGTGCTGGCCACGCCGTACGAGCCGTACGCGCCACCGTCGAGCAGCGTCTGCAGGTCCACGCCCGTGATGCGGCCGTCCTTGGTCACGCCCGTGCGGAACCGCATCAGCACCGGGTGCCGCCCGCGATGGCAGTAGAACACCTCCTCGCGGGTCAGGCAGATCTTCACGGGCCGATCCAGCAGCAGCGCGGCCTTCGCCACCACCACTTCGTGGTTGAACGGATCGCTCTTGCCGCCGAACCCGCCGCCGTTGGGCGTGGCGATCACGCGGATGTGCGCGGCCGGCATCTGGAGCGCCTTGGCGAGCGCGCGGTGCAGGTAGTGCGGCGTCTGCGTGCTGGACCACACCACGAGCTTGCCGTCGGGGTCCTTCGCCGCCACCGACGCGTGCTGCTCGATCGGCAGGTGCGTGCTTCCCTCGAAGAAGAACACGTCGTCGAAGACGTGATCGGCGCCCGCGATGGCCGCGTCGACGTCCCCGAACTGGAGCGACACGGCCTTGTGGACGTTCCCCGTGTCGCCGTACTCGTGGATGCGCGGTTCGGGATGCGCGAGGCTGTCGTCCGGCGTCGCGAAGGTACGGAGCGGCTGGTACTCGACGTCGATCAGGTGGACGGCTTCCGCCGCCGTCGCCTCGTCACGCGCGATGACCGCCGCCACGGGGTCCCCGACGAAGCGCACCGTGTCCGGGCACAGCGCATGCTCGTCGTGGCTGACCGGGAGCACGCCGTACTGGATCGGGAAGCTCTGGCCGGTGAGGATGAGATGCACGCCGGGATGGGCCGCGGCCAGGGCCGTGTCGATCCGCGCGATGCGTGCGTGCGGCACGGTCGAGCGGAGCAGCTTGCAGTGCACCATCCGCGGGAGCATCACGTCGTCGGCGAAACGGGTCTGCCCCGTGACCTTCGCGCGCCCGTCGACGCGCCGCCGTGCCTTGCCGATGACATGGCTCATCGCCCGCGCTCCAGCTTCGCAGGAGCAGTCTCGGACGCACCTGTGGGCACCTGCCGCACCTGCCGCACCTGCCCGCACCCGCCCGCACCCGCACCTGCCGGCACCTGCTCGCACCCGCCGGCACCTGCCCGCACCCGTTCAACACCTGCCCGCACCTGATCAGCCGCTCGTTCGACGGCGTCGATGATCTGCAGGTATCCCGTGCAGCGGCACAGGTTTCCGGCCAGGGCCTCCGCGATCTGCTCGCGCGTGGGGCTCGGCTCGCGATCCAGCAGCGCCTTGGCCGTCATCAGGATCCCGGGCGTGCAGTAACCACACTGCGCAGCACCCAGGTCGGCGAACGCCTCTTGCAGTGGGTGCAGCACGCCCCCCGCTGGCAGGCCCTCCACCGTTGTCACCGAGCGGCCGCCGCACTCGAGTCCGAGCACCAGGCACGACAGCACCGGCTCGCCGTCCACCAGCACGGCACAGGCGCCGCACTCCCCGAGCTCGCACCCATGCTTGGTCCCGGTGAGCTGCAGGTCCTCGCGGAGGACTTCGAGCAGCGTCTTGTAGCCGTCCACCAGCACGTCGGCGGGCTCGCCGTTGACGGTCAGCGCCAACCGCGCCTTGCCGCCCGCGTCGACCTCAGCAGCCATCCCTATAGTCAATCACCAATCACCCAATCACCCAATCACCAATCACCCAATCACTCAATCACTCAATCACTCAATCACTCAATCACTCAATCACTCAATCAACGAATCCCTTAATCCCCTGAATCGTCAATCACCCAATGAATCGCCCAATCTCCAATCAGCAATCAGCAATGGACGCCGGCCCGCCACCGCCTCGGCTACGATGGTCAGGTCGTGATCAGAGCCGAGCTCAGACCCACGCTGCGCCTGGCGGGCCCGGTCATACTGGCCGAGCTCGGCTGGATGGGCATGGGCCTCGTGGACACCGTCATGGTGGGCCCGCTGGGGCCCGCGGCCATCGGCGCAGTCGGCGTCGGCAACTCGCTCCACCTCGGGTTCGCCATCTTCGGGATGGGCCTGCTGCTCGGCCTCGACACGCTGGTGTCGCAGGCGTATGGCGCGCGCGACCTGGCGCTGTGCCGCGCCTGGCTGCATCGCGGCACGCAGCTGGCGCTCATCAGCACCGTGCCGCTGATGATGGTACTGGCGCTGGTGTGGTTCGCGATTCCGCTCCTGGGCTTCCACGCCGACACTCTGTCGCTGCTCCAGGGCTACTTCGCCATCGTCGTCCTGAGCACGCCGTGGCTGCTGCTCTACGCCGCGTTCCGCCGGTACCTGCAGAGCACGCACCACGTCGCGCCGGTGATGTTCGTGCTGGTCAGCGCCAATCTCATCAACGCGATCGCCAACTGGGTGTTCATCTACGGCAAGGCCGGCATGCCGGCGCTGGGAGTGTCCGGCGCCGCCTGGGCCACGTTCGCGTCGAGGGTGTACATGTGCGGCCTGCTGGCGCTCGCGGCCTGGTGGCACAACCGGAAGGCCGCTCCGCCGGCTGGCCGAACGTCCGTCCGCAGGCTGGTCGAGCTCGGGCTGCCGGCGGCTTCGACCGTGACGGCAGAAGTCGGCGTGTTCGCCGTGGCCACGGCGCTTGCCGGCATGCTCGAGCCCGTCGCGACCGCGGCGCATCAGATCGCGCTCAACATCGCCGCCGTCGCGTTCATGATCCCCCTCGGCCTTGCGTCCGCGGGCGCGGTGCGCGTCGGGAATGCCGTGGGCGCACGAAACCCTCGCGGCGCTGCCGCCGCGGGATGGACGGTCATCGCGATGGGCGTCGCCTTCATGCTCGGCTCCGGGGCGCTGTTCGTCGCCGCGCCCCGGATGCTGATCGGGTTGTTCACCGCCGATGAGGCCGTCCTGGCCCTTGGCGCGTCGCTGTTGCTGATCGCCGCCGTGTTCCAGCTGTTCGACGGGCTGCAGGGGGTCGTCACCGGCACACTGCGCGGGCTGGGCGATACGCGGACGCCGATGGTCACGAACCTCGCTGCCCACTGGCTGCTCGGCCTGCCCGTCGGCTACGCGCTGTGTTTCATGGCCGGATGGGGCGCGCGGGGCCTGTGGTGGGGCCTCTCGCTTGGTCTGATGGTCGCCGGCGTGGTGCTGACGACCGTCTGGGCGCGGTCCGTAGGCCGGCTGGGGCAGGCCTCGGCTTCGCCTTGGTAGGCGCCGCTCCGCGGCGTAGGCCTGGGAGGCCTCGCGCTGACGCGCTCGGTGGGAGGCTCGTCCCTACGCGCCAAAGGCGCGCCTACGGCTCCGCAGGAGCTGCCTGCCGCAGGCCTACGGCTCCGAAGGAACCGCCTACTGTCAGGAGCCGCCTACAATGGCCCATGCTCTGCGATGCCCACGTCCATTTCTTCTCGCCGGCGTTCTTCGCCACGCTCGCCGGCCAGCGCCAGATCGCCACGGCTGATGCCCTCCGCCACCTGGGTTGGGACGATCCTGTCTCTGCCGAAGCACTGGCCGACCGCTGGGTAGCCGAGCTCGACGCGCAGGGCGTGGCTCGCGCGGCCATCATCGCCAGCGTGCCCGGAGACGAATCGTCCGTCGCCGCGGCCGTGGACCGGCACCCGACACGCTTCGCCGGGTATTTCATGCTCGACCCGACGCGGGACGATGCCGAGAACCGTGTCGTGTCGGCGCTGGGCCGCGGCCTGCGCGGCGTCTGCCTGTTTCCGGCCATGCAGGGCTACTCCCTGCACCACGAGCGTGTCATCCGCATCGCGGATGTGCTGGCGGCGTTCGGTCCGTCGCCCCGCGCCGCGGGGCGAGGCCCCGTCCTCTTCGTGCACTGCGGCGTGCTGTCGGTCGGCGCACGCCAGAAGCTCGGCCTGCCGAGCCCATTCGACATCCGGTACGGCAACCCGCTGGACCTTGAGCCGCTGGCCATGCGCCACCCGGGGTTGCCGATCGTGATCCCGCATTTCGGCGCGGGCATGCTCCGCGAGGCGCTGATGCTGGCGGATCAGTGTCCGAACGTGTGCTTCGATACCTCCAGCTCGAACAGCTGGGTCAAGTACCAGCCGGGGCTCACGCTCGAGCGCGTGTTCGAGTCGGCCCTGGCGGTCGTGGGCGCGGAGCGGCTGCTCTTCGGGACCGACTCGTCGTTCTTCCCGCGCGGCTGGCACCGCGCCATCTACAACCAGCAGCACACGGCCCTGGTCGACATCGGGGCCTCCGAGGCGCAGCAGGCCGCCATCTTCAGCGGGAACTTCGAGCGGCTGTTCGGCCAGCGCTGAGGTTGCCGGAAGGAGGACATGACGTGGCCACAGGTCCCCTTGTGGTGAACCGCCTGGACGACGGCGCCATCTGGCGCGCGGCCATCGGCGGGTCGAAGGGCAACGTGCTCGACGCTTCGGTCATGGCTGCGCTCGAGGCGCTTTTCCGCGACGCCGCGGCCACCCCGCCGCTCAAGGCCATCTGCCTGGAAGGCCAGGGGCCGCACTTCTCGTTCGGCGCCAGCGTCCAGGAGCACCTGCCGCCGCACGCGGCGGCCATGCTGGCGCGCTTCCATGGAGCACTGCTGGGGATGCTCGACGCCGCCGTGCCGGTGCTGGCCGCCGTGCGTGGGCAGTGTCTCGGCGGGGGCCTGGAGCTCGTCTCGCTCTGTCACCGCGTGTTCGCCTCGGCGGACGCGACGCTCGGCCAACCCGAAATCGCTCTCGGCGTGTTCGCGCCCGTGGCCTCGATTGTGCTCGAGGGTCGCGTGGGCCGCGGCGCCGCTGATGGCCTCTGTCTCTCGGGGCGCTCCGTCATGGCACGCGAGGCGCTGGCCCTCGGGCTGGTGGATGAGGTGCCCGACGGTGACCCGGCCGATGCCGCCGTCGCCTGGGCGCGCACGCATCTGTTGCCGAAGTCGGCCTCGAGCCTGCGGTACGCCGCGCGGGCGTTGCGGGCCTCGCTCCGCGCGCGGCTCGCGGAGGAGCTGCCGGCCATCGAGCGCCTCTACCTCGATGGCCTGATGTCCACTTCCGACGCGCTCGAGGGGCTCACGGCGTTCGTGGAGCGCCGACCGCCCTCCTGGAGGGACCAGTGAGCGTCGACTCCCGCCTCCGCGTCGTGCGGTCACGCTCCCCAACGCCAGAACGAACCCGGGAAGAAGGGGTGTCCTCAGCGTGTCCGGCGGCTGCACCCCGGCAACCACAGGGCGTAGAACATCTGCCCCTGGCCTGGATGTGCCCGCAAGTGTCCCTCGATGGCGTAGGTCAGGCGCTTGGACAGTTCCTGGTGCCAGAGAAGGGTGACGGCGTCACGTAGTGCTCCCCAAGTTTCCGCGATTCCGCATCGCCAGGCGCCTGGCATATTCTGCGACCTCACGATGGACCGTCAGATCCTCCGCGTCCGCCTGCGACGCGCGGTGCTGCTGGTGGCGGTGGTGCTCGCCACCGGACCAGCCCGCGCGCAGCCGAAGGTCTCGGCGCCGTTCGAGGGCGTCACGATCATCGAGCGGTCCGAGACCGCCCCTCGCCCGATACGGATGCACGTCGCGCAGGTCGACACGCGGGCGCCGGGCGTCCGCTTCCAGGTGTCGCCGCCTGGTGGCACGCGCGAGGTGGTGCGGCAGACCACCCTCGAGTTCCTGAAGGCATCGGGCGCGCAGCTTGCGGTCAACGCGCACTTCTTCCTGCCCTTCCCGTCGCCGGACACCGACGCGTGGATTATCGGGCTCGGCGCCTCGAACGGCCGCGTGTTCTCGGCGTTCGAGACACCCGAGCAGAACTACGCGCTCGTGGCAGACGCGCCGGCCCTGAATTTCGACCCGCGGCAGCGCGCCAGCATCGTCCACAGGCACCCGAAGAAGCCCAACGGTCTCCACGTGCGCGAGCGGGTGCGGTTGTGGAACACCGTGGCCGGCTCGTCGCAGATCGTGACGGACGGGCGCGTCACGGTGCCCGCCTACAAGGACGCCGGCCACCCGCGCGGCGTGCTGGCACCTGGCGGGTCCTCGAACTACTCGAACGACAAATCGTGGAACGACGTCGTGACCGCGCGAACCGTCATCGGTCTCTCCAGGGACCGGCGCACGGTGACGATCTTCACCGTGGATGCGCGCGGCGGAAGCGACGGGATGCGCCTGGGTGAGATCGCGACGCTGCTCGTCAGGGACTACGGGGTGTGGAACGCCCTCAACCTCGATGGCGGCGGTTCGACCACGATGGCCTGGCAGAACCCGGCGACCGGCCAGGCGGAGTTGCTGAATACCTCCTCGGACAACCCGGCGGGCCGCGCAGTCGCCACGAGCCTGGCCGTCTTCGCTGACAGGCGGCGCTTCGCGCCGTAGGCCTGCGGCAGGCGGCCCCTCGGGCCATAGGTTCAATCACTCAATCCCTACCGAACGCAGTGAGGCCTACGCGGCGAAGCCGCGCCAACCGAGCAGAGCGAGGCCTGCCGGCGAAGCCGGCCTGCCACGACCGCGGCCATCAGCGCGTCAACAGCGCACCGACCTGGTAGACCGTCCCATCCTTGATGACGGTCCGCACTTTGCGGAGGTCCGCGATGTTCGTCAGCGGGTTGCCGTCCACCACGACGAGGTCCGCTAGCTTGCCCGGCTCGATGGTGCCGAGGTCCGCCCCAAGTCCCATCGCCTCGGCGGGCACGGCCGTCGCCGTGCGGATCGCCTCCGCTGGAGACAGCCCCCCGCGCACGTAGTGCTCCAGCTCGAGGAGCAGCGACATGCCGTACGGGTTGATCGGTGAATCGGTGCCCGCGATCACGCGACCGCCCGCCTTGTGCACGGCTCCGACCAGCTGTTCCTGCGGCACGACCAGCGCCTCGCGCCCCGCCAGGTCCAGTGCGCTCATCGGCTTCGCGCGCAGGGCCTTCGATCCTTCCAGCGCGGAGGCCGGGAACAGCCGCGCGATGCGCACATCGTCAAGCCAGGCCCCGTCGCGCAGCGTCAGCAGCTGGTGGCCGCCCTGGATGCCAATCGTCGGCGTGATCGTCATGCCCGAGGCCGCGAGCAGATCGATCACGTCCCGATAGGAATGCCGTGTCTCGCTGTTCTTCGGGCTGAAGCCGCGGCGGCTCGTGCCGCGGATGTGCTCCACGCCGTCCGCGCCCCAGGCCACGGCCGGGTAGATCTCGTGCGACGTCACCGGCATGCCGGCCCGGTGCGCCGCCTCGATGACGCGCTTCTGGATCAGGTCCGGCAGGCGCACGTAGGTCTTGATGAAGTCGAATCCCAGGGCCTGCGCGCGCCCCACGTAGTCCTCGACGAGGGCACCGCTGTCGAGCGCCACGCCGCCGGGATAGTAGATGCGCGTGCCGTCCAGCGGCTCGCCCGTCGTCAGCACGCGCGGGCCGACGCGGATGCCCGTGTCGATCGACTCGCGGTCCTCGTTCGTCTCGAAGGGATTCGACGCCGGGTTCCGCACCGTCGTGACGCCGAACGACAGCCAGATGCGTCCGAGCACCTCGCCGTAACCCTTCGACATGTGCGTATGGCTCTCGATCAGGCCCGGAAGCACCGTCTGTGCCGTTGCGTCCACGACCGTGCCGCGATGCAGGTCGTCGCGATGCGCCTCCACCTGTCGGATGCGATTGCCCTCGATGACGATGTCCACGGCGTCACGGGCGGACGTGCCCCGCCCGTCGAACAGGCGCCCGGCGTGGACCGTGGTCGTGCCGGCCGTGTGTTGCGCCTCCCAGGTCAGCCGCGGCACGATGTCCAGCACCCGTCCATCGTCGAGGTGCACGAGCCGGAATCGGTCCAGGCCCTGATACAGGATGCGGCGCGAGTCCCCCGTCCAGGACGGCGAGCTGGCCATGTCCGGCGAGAGCCGGCGCGGCGGGCCCGTCGGCGAGCCGTCGCGCGAGACGGGATAGGCGTGCAGGTACCCGTCGATGATGGCCGCCATCTGGCGGCCGTCCGGGGACCACACGGGGCCGAGGTTCTCGCGCATGCCGATGGACTTGTGCGGCAGCGGATCGAACCAGCGGTCCGGTGCGAAGGCATCGCGCCCGGTGGCGGAGGGCGACGGCTCCACCTGCACCCAGAGCACCTGGTTCGTCCCCTCGCGGAACCGTGTGGAGTACGGACGAAGGGCGGACATCACCACGGCGCGGCCGTCGGGCGACCAGCTCGGTCGTCCGGGCTCCATCAGCCGCTGGTGCACCTGGCGGCCTTCCAGGGTCTTCACGTCCACGACACGAAGCTGCGAGGCGGGATCGAGGTAGGCGAGGCGGTTGCCGTCGGGCGACCAGGACGCCTTCTCTCCTCCGGGGGCGACGCGGCGGTCCGCGCCGGTGCGAAGGTCGCGCACCCACAAATCCATCTCGCCGCCGCGATCCGACGAGAACGCCAGCGATCCGCCGTCCGGAGACCAGACCGGGTTCATCTCGACGAACGCGTCTCGCGTGAGACGCTCTGGCACGGCTTCTCCGCCGGCGGCAGGCACGACCCACAGATCCCCGAGTGCGGCGAAGGCCACGCGGGATCCGTCCGGCGAGATCGTGGGGTGCATCAGGCCACGGACCGGCTGTGGTCCGTCCGGCGCGAAGACACGCCGCTTTGGCGTGAACGCCGCGCGGGTGAACGCGACCGACGCCGCAAAGGGGATGGCGCGTGGCGCTCCGCCGGTGCGAGGCCGTCGCTTCATGACCCCATCGGCCGTGTAGACCACTTCGCCCGTGCCCAGCCAGTGGGGGCGGAACGGGAAGACATCCTCTGCGGCGTCGGACAGCGCCGTCCCACCGATCATCAGCCGGCTGACCGCGCCGTTCACCGACACATAGGCCACCGACGTGCCGTCGGGCGTCCAGGCGGGCGACCACACGGCACCGGTATCGGCGGCGAGCAGCCGCTCCGAGCCTGACTCCAGCGCCCGTGCATACACACCGCGCTCCGCGCGGTCCGAGACGAAAGCAATCTCCCGCCCGTCAGGAGACCAGGCCGGCATGCTCTCGTTGGCGGGACCTGTCGTGACACGGCGCACCTCACCGGTCGCGATCGCCAGCGTCCACACGTCGTAGTTCCCGCCGCGATCGGATGCGAAGGCCAGCCGCGTCCCATCCGGCGACCAGTGCGGCTCGCGATCGTCGAACGGGCCGGAGGTCACGTCCTGCAGGCCGGTGCCGTCCGCGTTGATCGTCCAGATGTGCCAGGTGTCGCGCAGGTAGGCCTGGAACGCGATCCGCGTGCCGTCCGGTGACCACGCCGGCAGGTGCGCGTCGTACCCATCGTCCAGGATCCGCCGCGCGGGCCCACCGTCGATGCTCACTGTCCAGAGCGCGCCCAGCAGGTCGATCACCGCCGTCCGGCCGTCCGGCGAGATCGCCGCCGCCATCGAGGTGCCCTCGGTGAGCGTGAGGCGAACCTCACGGCCCGACGGCTGCCCGATGAGCCCTGCCCCGCAGGCCACCAGCGCCGCCAGCGTAACGACTCCGCGCCCACGACCGCGACCCGTGGATGCTCCCGCATTGGACATGCATGCTCCTCCAGACAGGCAAAGGGTATCGCACCTGCCCGCACCCATTCGCACCTGCCCGCACCCGCGCGCACCCGGCCATGGTTATAATCCGCCCTTCAGAGAGGTCCTCCATGCGCTCGGCCCTGCAGACCGCCGCGATCGTCGCCGCCACCGCCCTCGTCGTCTCGCTGGCCTCGTTCCCGTCGCTCACGGGACAGACCCGGGCCCCGGCCGTCCCGCGGCTGAACGGCAAGCCCGACCTGAACGGTCTCTGGCAGACGATCAACACCGCCAACTGGGACATTCAGGCGCACAGCGCCAAACCCGCGCTGGCGATGCGGCCGGGCCCCATCGTGCCGGTCCCCGCGAAGGAGGTCATCGCATTCGGCGCGGTGGGCGCGATTCCGCCCGGTCTCGGCGTCGTGGACGGCGACGAGATCCCGTACACGCCCGAGGCGTTGAAGAAGAAGCAGGAGAACCAGCAGAACTGGTTGAGCCGCGACCCGGAGATCAAGTGCTATCTGCCGGGCGTCCCGCGCGCGACCTACATGCCGTTCCCCTTCCAGATCGTCCAGAGCGACAAGGCGTTCTTCATCAGCTACGAGTTCGCCGGCGCGGTGCGGAACATCCTCCTGAAGGATCCGGGCCCTCCGGAAGTGGACAGCTGGATGGGCCAGTCCGTGGGCCGCTGGGAGGGTGACACGTTCGTCGTCGATGTCACCGGGTTCAACGATCAGAGCTGGTTCGACCGGGCCGGGAACCACCACAGCGCGAGCATGATGGTCACCGAGCGCTATACGATGACCGATGCGGATCACATCCAGTACGAGGCGACCATCGTCGACCCGGAGACGTTCACGCGACCGTGGAAGATGAGCATGCCGCTGTACCGCCGGGTCGAGCGGGGCGCGCAGCTCGGGCAGTTCAAGTGCGTGGAGTTCGTGACCGAGCTGATGTACGGTCACCTCCGCAAGGAGCCGATCAAATGAAGATCATCGGAGCCACTCTCACCGCCGCGGTCCTCGCCCTGGCCGTCACCAGCGCCCAGGCGCCCGCCGGGCAGGCGCCCGCGGGACAGAAGCCAGCCGGGACACAGCCGGCCACCGGACAGAAGCCGGCGGCCCGCCCGGGGGCCAGGCCTGCCGGAATCCCCCGGACGCCGGATGGCAAGCCCGATTTCCAGGGGAACTGGACCAACGCCACCATCACGCCGCTCGAGCGACTGGGCCGTGACCGACCGCTCGTGATCACCGAAGAAGCGGCGCGCGACGAGGAGACGAAGACGCAGGCGGCCATCGACTTCCGCGAGCAGGACAGCGATCCGAATCGCGCGGCCCCGCCGGTGGGCGGCGAGTTGCGGAAGAGTCCGAACGCCGAGCCCACATACCTGGAGCGAGTCTGGCAGGGCGGCGCCGGCGTCGTGGGCGGGTACAACTCGTTCTGGATCGATCCAGGAGATCGCGTACTGCGCGTGGACGGGCAGCCGCGCAGTTCCATGATCATCGATCCACCGGATGGCCGGATCCCGGCCTACACGCCGGAGGCGCGGGAGCGACTGGCGAAGGCGGCGGCGGCCCGCAAGGCGGCGGGCAGCGAGTTCGACCATCCCGAGCTGCGGCCGCTCGGCGAGCGGTGCATCACGTCGTTCGGCAACAACGCCGGGCCGCCGATGCTGCCGAACTACTTCTACAACAACAACTACTCCATCGTGCAATCGAAGGACACGGTCATCATCCTGACGGAGATGGTGCACGACGCCCGCGTGGTCCGCATGGGCGGGACGCATCCACCCGCGAGCGTGCGCAAGTGGTTCGGCGACTCCATCGGGCGGTGGGAGGGCGATACGCTCGTCATCGAGACCACCAACTTCCACCCGCAGCACGGCTTCCGTGGCTCGTGGGAGAACCTGAAGGTCACCGAGCGGCTGACGCGGCGGGACGCCAACACCATCAACTACCGGTTCACGGTGGAGGATCCGACCACGTTCACGGCGCCGTTCACCGGCGAGCTGGTGTTCAACGCCATGGCGCCGGGTGAGCAGGTGTACGAGTACGCCTGCCACGAGGCCAACTACGGTCTCGAGGGCGTGCTCCGCGGGGCGCGTGCGCAGGAGGCAGAGGCCGCGAAGAAGCAGCAGTAGGACCGACTGCAGGACCTACCGGGGGCTGCCGGTCCGCGTGCTCGTGCCGCGCATCCGCAGGAGCGCGGTCTCGGCCGCCCGGCGCACCGTTGGGTCCCCGTCGGTGGTCAGCCGGGACAGCTCGGCCTCCGTCCGTGCTCCCCCGACGAGACCCGCCGCGATCGCGACGCGGCCGCGCACGACAGGGTCACGGTCCTGAAAGTGCGGGACCAGCGCATCCGGCCGGGACCGTCCAAGCTCGACGAGATATTCGACCGCCTGATCGGCGACGTCCCGATCCGGGAGCAGCTGCACGATGCGATCCAGATAGGGCCGGCCCGTGGCCGCCAGGGCGAACGTCATGGCGATGCGCACCTGGGGGTCGCGCTCCTCGGTGAGGCGCTGTTCGACGGCCGCCACGTCGCCATCCCGGACCCCGCCGAGCCGGGCGATGCCCTCGTACGCGGATCGACGGAACGCCTCGCTGTCCGAGAACCGCTCCTGCTCGAAGAGGCCGGCCGTTGACCCGTGCGCGATGCGCGCAAGCGCGTCCAGTGCGGCGCGGCCGGCACTCGCGCGGCCGTAGTAGTCCAGTTGCTGACGGAGCGCCACCAGCGCTCTGGCCTCGCGGATCTCACCCACGGCGCGCATCGCGGCGAGCCGGACGGCCAGCACCGGGTCGACGATACGGCCAATCAGCTGATCGCCGGCGCGGGTGGCACGCAGGCGGCCGAGCGCACGGACCGCGGCGAGACGCACCTCGCTGGCCGGATCCGCCAGGGAGTAGATCAGCTCGTCGGCCACCCGGGTATCGACCGGCGGCGTCAGCACGACGCCGAGCGTGTAGGCGGCGTCGCGCCGTACAGATGGCCAGTCATCGGCGAGCGCACGCACGAGATTGGTGACGAGCACGGGCGGGACGGCCCACGGGGTGGCCAGGTATGGCGACCAGTCGAAGGCGTCCTCCGCCGTCTGGACCCGGCGCTTCGGCGGCGGCTCGACATAGATGCCGACCACCGCCATGATCGCCTGGCTGCGAATGTCCCGAACGGGGTCCGCAACGAGCAGGCTGATCGGATCGAGCGCCTCCGGGCCCATCGTGGCCAGGGCCTTCAGGGCCGCGCGCCGGACCTTCGGCTCGGCGCTGTTCACGTCATTCGCGAGTTGACGGACGCTCGCCGTCTCCTGATCCTGGCCGGCCCACGCCGGCTGGGAGACCGTGACGATGGCCGCCAGCCCGAGATAGCGCAGGAGCCGGGCGGGTGCCATTAGAAACGCCATGTGAGGAACGCGCTGATGGGCAGCGACCAGCGGCTGCCGGTGTCGTTGATGTCTTCGAGGCCGGTGCCCTCCAGGATGCGGGCGGGGCTCGGCTTCGGCTGATACCGCAGGCCGATCTCGGCGCCGATCGCAATCGTGTCCGAGAGGTCGCGGCTGACGCCGGTATCGGCGCCGACCAGGAACAGCGTGGACCGCTCGTAGTAGGGCAGGTTGTTCAGGCTGAGGCCCACTTCGAGCACCCGGATCGTCGCGTTGACCTCCTCGTGGAAGCGGAGGCCCGCGACGCCGGCCACGTAGGTGCGCGTGGGGCCCTCCGGACGGAGGTAGTAGCGGACGCCGCCCTCGATGTCGATGGCCGCCGTGTTCTCGAACCGTGTGTAGAGCGGATAGCCGCCCACCGATCCGGTCACGCGCTCCGTGGCGTTCATCTTGTTGTAGGCGAACGTGGCGAACGCTTCCTTGTTGTAGTCGAGCCCGACGTTGCCCATGAGCCGGACCCGCAGGGCATCGCTGAAGTGGTTGCCGTAGGCCTGCTCGACGAAGACCGTCGGCGTCCCGTTGATGCGCCCGACTCCCTCGGAGATGACGTTGCCGCCGAGCGCAAGGCCGGTGCCCAGCGCGAGGGTGAACGACCGCGTGTTCTCCATCCCCTGCGCGCCAGCGGGTGAAGGCCACAGCACGGCAGTCAGGGCCGTGGCCACGATCACGGAACCAAATCGGGTCATCAATGCACTCCGGCGAAGGGCACGAGAGGGGGGATTGGCGCCGTACGACCCCGCGAGGGTGGACACGACGGGCAGGCGTCCCGGGCCTCGCACCACGTCGTTGCCCAGAACTGCACTATACGACGCGACCGACGGGGAATCAACGGAATGACGCCGTAAGATGCAGCCGTCGTGTCGCACCGCATCCGGGCACGGGCAGCCCTGCCGGCCGAGGCGCCATCGATCGAGCGTGATCCCGCCATCGTCTCGTCGTTCCTGAGCGACGCCGCACACGTGCCCGGCGGGTTCGCGGCCGGCGTGGCGTTTCCTCGCAGCGAGGGCGAGGTGTCGGCGCTCGTCGCCGCGGCCGATCGCGTGCTCCCGGTCGGCGCACAGTCGTCGTTGACCGGCGGCGCGACGCCCCGCGGTGAGGTGGTGCTGAGCACGCGGGCCCTCACGGCGATCGGACACCCGGAGGACGGGCGCGTCCACGTCGGGGCCGGGGTCGCGCTCGCCCGGCTCCAGCAGTCCCTCGCGGCCTCGGGCCTTTACTACCCACCGGTCCCCACCTACGACGGCGCCTTCGTCGGCGGCACGATCGCCACCAACGCCGCCGGCGCCGCCACCTTCAAGTACGGCGCAACCCGGTCCTGGGTCCTGGCGATGACCGTGGTGCTGGCCAACGGAGACGTCCTCGACCTTCGGCGTGGCGAGGTCACCGCCTCGCCAGACGGCACCTTCGAGATCGAGCTGACATCCGGCAACCTCGTGCACGTGCCTGTGCCGTCCTACACGATGCCCGCGGTCGCCAAACTGTCCGCCGGGTACTTCACGCGCCCTGCCATGGACCTGATCGACCTGTTCATCGGATCGGAGGGCACGCTCGGGGTCGTCGTCGATGCCGTGCTCGGCGTGATCCCCAGCCCGCGCCGCCTGGTGTCCCTCGTTCGCTGCGATGGCGACGAGCAGATGGTCGAGTTGGCCGGCGCCCTGCGGAACAGCGCCCTCGGCGCCCGGGCGGGTTCCGGCACGCTCGATGTGTCGGCCATCGAGTACATGGACGACCGCTCCCTCCGCGTCGTCCCGGGCGAGGCCTTCCGGCGCGCGGGGGTGCCTCGTCCTTCGCCGGGCTCCATCCTGCTGCTGGTCCAGGTCGAGGCCGCAGCCGACGATGACGCGCCGATTGAACGGCTGCAGGGCCTGCTCGCGCACGCCGGTATCGCCCACGACCCGATCGTCGCGGTGCCAGGCGACGACCGCGGCGCCGAGCGGCTGTTCGGGCTGCGCGAGGCCGTGCCCGCAAGCGTCAACGCGCGAGTCGCGGACGCCAAGGCCCGCGTGCACCCCGATATCGAGAAGACGGCCGTCGACCCTGTCGTACCGTTCGAACGGCTGGCCGACTCCCTCGCGCTCTACCGGGGCGCGTTCGAGCGCCGGGGGCTCGAGTACGCGATCTGGGGGCACGTGTCGGACGGCAACCTGCACCCCAACGTCATCCCGGCGTCGCTCGACGACGTGCACCTGGGGCGCGAGGCGATCCTCGAGATCGCGCGCGGGGTGATCGGGATGGGCGGCGCGCCGCTGGCCGAGCACGGCGTGGGCCGGAGCGCGATGAAGCAGCGGCTGCTCCGCGAGCTCTACGGCGCGGCCGGGATCGACCAGATGCGCGCCGTCAAGCGGGCCCTGGACCCGAACGGCAAGCTGGGGCCCGGGGTGCTGTTCGCGGCCGACGCCCCCTGAACGCGCCCGGCCTTGACAGCCGTACGACATATAGATATGTTTCATATCTATATGGCACCCACCGGCCTCTCCACGCAGTCGCTGCAGAAGGGCAGCGCCGAGTTCCTGGTGCTGTCGATTCTCGACGGCCCCGGCCGGCATGGCTACGAGCTGGCGCAGATCATCGAGACGCGCTCCGAAGGCCGCCTGCGGTTCAAGGCCGCCACGCTCTATCCCCTCCTCTACAAGCTCGAGGCCGAAGGCCTCGTGGCCGGGCGCTGGGTCGAGAAGGCCGGGGAACGCCGCAAGCGCTACTACCGCCTGACGGCGGCTGGCCGCACGGCGCTCGGCGATCGGCGTCGCGTCTGGCGGGAGTTCGTCGAGGCGCTGGACCAGGTCACGCGGCTCCGCCACGCCTGACCTTGCCGCCTGAGGGGAGACCACGATGGGCAGAGACCCCCGCGATCGGATCGACTGGCGACACCACGTCCGTGTCCGGCTCGGCCCGCGTGCTGTTCCACCCGAACACGAGATCGACATCGTCGAGGAGTTGGCCGGGCAGCTCGAGGCCACGTACGATCGTGCGCGCGCGCGCGGCGACACGCACGAGGCCGCCATGGCCGAGGCGGGCGAGGAGGTGCCGGATTGGGCGGCTCTCGCGCGCGGCCTTGCCGTGGCACGGCCGACGGCGCGCACGCGGCCGGAGCCGCCAGCGGCCGTCGCGGAAGGAGGACTGCTGACCGGACTGGCGCAGGATGTGCGATACGCCTGGCGCTCGCTGCTCGCGGCGCCCGCGTTCGTCGCCACGGCGCTTGCGACGCTCGGTCTGGGCATCGGCGCCGTGACCGTCATCTACTCGCTCGTCGACGGGCTGTTGCTCAGGCCGCTGCCGGTAGCCGACCCCGACCGCGTGGTGCTGGCGCGGTCGCTCACGCCAACGGGTGACGAGGTCTCCCTGAGCTGGCCGGACTTCCTCGACTTCAAGGCCCGTACTCACACCTTTGCATCCCTGGCTGCGTGGCGCGGCGGTCCGGCTGCGCTCACGGGTCTTGGTCCCCCGCGTCGCATCATGGCGCGGCAGGTGACCTGGAACCTGTTCCGCGTGCTCGGCGTGTCGCCGCTCATCGGACGCGATTTCGAGGAGGCGGACGACCGGTGGGGCGCGGAGGCGACGTGCCTCATCAGCCACCGCCTCTGGCAACAGGAGTACGGGGGCGATCAGGCCATACTGGGCCGCCGGCTCGCGCTCGAGGAGCGACCGGCGACCATCATCGGCGTGCTGCCACCCGGCTTCGACGTGGCGCGGCAGGAGGACGTCTACCTGCCGTACGGCAACCTCATCGCGCCTGAGGGGTTCGCCTGGTTCCGCGGCAACCACGGCGGCCTTGCCGCGATCGGGCGCCTGGCGCCGGGCGCCACGCTCGACGATGCACGCGCGGACGTGGCAAGGGTCGCGGCCGAGCTGCAGCGCGAGTACCCGGCCACCAACGCGGGGCAGGGCGCAACCGCAACCCTGCTGAGCGAGGTCCTGGTCCGCGATGTGCGGCCGAGCCTGCTCGTGCTGCTGGCGGCCGTGAGCGCGATGCTCCTGATCGCGTGCGTCAACATGGCGAGCCTCCAGATGGTGCGCGCCGCCGGGCGAGCGCAGGAGTTCGACGTGCGCCTCGCGCTCGGTGCGGGCCGCCGGCGCATCATCCGCCAGATGCTGCTGGAGAGCGTCATGGTCGCCGCCGCCGGGGGACTGCTGGGCATCGGGCTGGCGTTTGGTGGCTTCGGCGCATTTGCCGCGTGGCTGCCCGAAGGACTGCCGCGCGCGCACGAGGTCACGCTGAACCTGCGGGTGTTGGCCGTGGCACTCGCCGTCACTCTTGCCTCGGGCGTCGTGTTCGGGTTGATACCGGCGTTGCACGCGGGCCATGGTACCGACGCCGGCCTCCTGCGGACGACGCGCGTGGCGCGGCACGGGGCCGCCGGGCTGCGCGTGCGCCGCGTGCTGCTGGCCGCGGAACTGGCGCTGGCGCTCGTCCTGCTCACGGCCGGCGGACTGATGGCTCGGACGCTCGACAATCTCTTCCGGGTCGACTCGGGCTTCGATGCGGGCGGTGTCGTCTCGGCCACGGTCGGCCTGCCGTCGCGATATCCACGGGAACGCTGGGCACCGACGTTCGCGCTGCTGGAGGAGCGGCTCCGGGCCCTGCCTGGTGTCCGCAGCGCCGCCTTCACCTTCTCGCTGCCGCTGCTGCCGTCGAACTGGAATTCGGTGTTCCTCGTGGACGACCTGCCCGTGCCCCCGAGGGAACAGCTGCCCTCGGCCGCGTGGACGCCCGTGAGCGCGGCGTACTTCGAGACGCTGGGGATCGCCCTGCGGCAGGGCCGGCTGTTCGACGAGCGGGATCGCGGCGCGGGCGCGCCAGCCCGCGGCGAGGCCGCCACGGCCGCGGCGACGCCGGTCGCCATCGTCAACGACGCGTTTGCCCGCCGCTTCTGGCCGGGCGGCAACGCGCTGGGCCGGCGCGTCAAGCAGGGGTTCCCGGAAAGCCGGGAGCCCTGGGTGGAAATCATCGGCGTGGTCGCCGACGTCCGGATCGATGGCCTCGACCAGCCGGCGCCGCTGCAGGTCTACCTGCCGCTGGCCCAAAGCCCGCGCTCATTCGGCACGCTGGTGGCCGCCACGTCCCTCGACCCGGCCTCGCTCCTCCGCTCCATCGAGCCGGCGCTGCGCGAGGTGGATCCGGCGTTACCGATCGCGGACGTGCGGCCGGTCGGGGAGGTCGTCGGTCAGAGCGTCGGGCGTCAGCGCCTGGTGGCCGTGCTGCTCCTGGCGTTCGCGGCGCTGTCGGTGCTCCTCGCCGCGATTGGCGTCTTCGGCGTCACCGCCTACAGCGTCGCGGCGCGCGTGCACGAGTTCGGCGTCCGGATGGCGCTCGGGGCGGACGCGCGCCGTGTGCTTCGGCTGGTCCTGGCCGAGCACCTGGGCGTCTGCGTGGTGGGGCTCGCTGCGGGCCTGGCGGTGGCGATCGGGAGCATGGGCCTGCTGCGGTCACTCCTCTTCGGCGTGGCGCCACGGGATCCGGCGACCATGGCCGCCATGATGGTCTTCCTGCTGGCGGTGGCCGTCGCATCCTGCTACGTGCCAGCGCGCCGCGCCACGCGGATCGATCCGGCCGCGACGCTGCGAGCCGACTGAACGCCGCGCCAAGGCAGCGACGCGACAGCAGCGGCCCGAAGCGACGGGACTTCAGTCCCGTTCTCCACCCGTCGTGACATCTCGTGACACGAGCCGCCGACAAGGGTATAGTCGCCCCATGACGATCCGCGTTCCCGCCCTCGTTGCGTTCGTCGTTGCGGTGTCCCCTGCCCTGGGCGCTGACGCACAGGCCCAGCCCTCCCTGAAGCCGACGTTCAACAAGGACGTCGCACCCATCTTCTTCGAGCACTGCACGACCTGTCACCGGCCGGGCGAGGTGGCGCCGATGTCGCTGCTCACCTACAAGGACGCGCGGCCGTGGGCCCGCTCGATCGCCACGCAGGTGGGCAAGGGCGCCATGCCCCCGTGGCACGCAGATCCGAAGATCGGCCACTTCGCCAACGCGCGTCGCCTCAGCGACGAGCAGAGGGCCACGATCGCACGATGGGTTGAGGAGGGCGCGCCCGAGGGCGACCCGAAGGACCTGCCGAAGAAGCCCGAGTACACGCCGGGATGGAACATCGGGCAGCCGGACGTGGTGCTCGAGATGCAGGAGGACTACCCGCTCCCCGCGACAGGCGAGATCCCATACGTGTACTTCGAGGTGCCGACGAACCTCACCGAGGATCGCTGGGTCCAGTCCTGGGAAGTGCGGCCCGGGAACGCCGCCGCTGTGCACCACGTGATCGTCTACGTCCGGCCTCCGCAGGATCCGGCCGCCGCCGCTGCGGCGGCCGCGGCACGCACGGCCGGCGGGGCCGCCACGCCGCGTCCACAGCCTGTCGTCACCATGGCCGAAGGCATGGACATCCCCGACGGCCAGACCGGAGGCCGGCCCGTAGCCGACGATCCGAAGCTGAAGTTCCCGAACTACCGGCCGCGCCCGCGCGGCACGGCCGGGTCCATCGGCGGCTTCGTGCCGGGCAACGGCTCCCGCGTCTTCCCGGCCGGGACCGCGATGCGGCTGCCGAAGGGATCGTCGCTCGTTTTCCAGATGCACTACACGACGACGGGGAAGGAAACCACGGACCGGACGAAGATGGGGCTCGTCTTCGCGAAGGAGCCGCCGAAGATGGCCCTCTCCGGGACGGCGCTCATCAACGGCGCGCTGCACATCCCGGCTGGCGCCGCGAACCACCGGGTGGACGCGGAGATGACGCTCAACCGCGACCTGCTGCTCTTCAGCATGATCCCCCACACCCACGTCCGCGGCGTGCGGTGGCACTACGAAGCGGTCTATCCCGACGGTCGCACCGAGCCCATCCTCTCGATCCCGAACTACGACTTCGACTGGCAGCACGAGTACCAGTTCGCGCGGCCGCTGGAGCTTCCCGCGGGCACGAAGATCAAGGCGTCGGCCTGGTACGACAACTCGACGGCGAACAAGTCGAACCCCGACCCGACGAAGGACGTGTGGTGGGGCGACCAGACGTGGGAAGAGATGATGTTCACCAGCTTCACGTGGCACGTGAAGCCGGCCGCGTCGCGCTAGCCGCGCACGTCAGCGCCGCGCGTCGATCACGGGCACGACTCCCGCCTCGAGCAGGCGCGAGTCGGCTGTCATGATGCGCCCGTGGTGCGCGTGGGCGGTGGCCGCAATGAGGCAGTCAGCGGGGTCGAGGAGGGCGGACGAGAACGCGGCCGCCTGCAGCGCGATGTCGCCGGTGACCGGAAGTTCGCGGATCCCGTAGCCGATCACGCGCAGCCGGAACTGGTCGGCGCTCCCCGGCAACCTGAGCCGGCCGAGCGCGACGAGGATCCCGATTTCCCAGAACGTGATGGCGCTGGCGGCAAGCGTATCGCTCGCGAGCGAGCGCTCCGCCAGGCGGCCCGCCCTGGAGCCGAGCCGGGACGAGCCCTCGAGCACCCACACGAGCGCGTGGGTGTCCAGGACAGTCACTCCTCGCGCGACTCCCACTTCGACGCCGCGGGACCGATGATGTCGCCCGTGACGGTGATTTCACCGCGCATGGCACCCACCAGCTTCTGTGGTTTGCTGACGAGGGGCACCACCTGGGCCACCGGCCGGCCCCGCTTCGTCACGACCACGCCATGGCCCGATACGGACACCTGGTCGAGCACGTCGAGGCACTTGGCTTTGAACTCCGCGGCACTCATCGTCTTCATGACCATGCAGGTGACCAGTATATCCGCCCCCACCCGATTGCTATGATGCCCGGTATGCGCGTACTCGCCGGGGCCGTCGTGTGCCTGCTCGGCCTGGCCTCCGTCCCGGCGGGCACGCTCGACGCCGGCGCTGACGGGCAACCAGGGCCACCGGCCCGCAGGGGGAGCCACTGGACCTCCCAGGTGAAGCGCGTGGTGCTCGACAACGGGCTCACCGTGCTGCTGCTCCAGCGAGGCTCGCTGCCCATCGTCTCGGTGGAGGCGCTCTACAAGGTCGGGAGCCGCAACGAGCGGCCGGGGCTCACCGGGGCGGCACACTACATCGAGCACATGGCGTTCCGGCGCACGGAGCGCATCAACAAGGGCGACCTCACGAACCAGGTGCTCCGTTGGGGTGGGCGATGGGGCGGGTACACGTCGTACGACCAGACCGTGTACAACGCGCACGCCCCGAGCGCGTACCTCGACTGGCTCATCTTCATGGAGCGCCAGCGGCTCCAGCACGTGCTCTTCGACGCCGAGAGCGTCGAGCTGGAGCGTACGAGCGTCATCTCCGAACTGCGCGAGTACGAGAACTCGCCCCAGTACACGATGGCCGAGCACAGGCTGCGGCGCGCGGCGATGGTCGCGCACCCGTACGGGTCGCCCATCATGGGGTGGATCTCGGACCTGCAGGCGATCGCCCCCGCGGATCTCGAGCGGTTCTACCGCGACCACTACGCGGCCAACAACCTCGTCCTCGCCATCGTCGGGCGCTTCGACGAGGCCGAAGCCCTGGCGCTCGTGCGCAGGCACTTCGATGACGCGCCGGGGACCGGTCGATCGACGCGGCTGATCACGGTGGAGCCGGCGCAGACCGGCGCCCGGCGCGTGGTCCACCGCGGTCCCGGCGCCACGAGTCACATCGAGCTGCTCGTGCACGCGCCGGCAGGCGGCGACCCGCGCTATCCCACGCTGCTCGTGCTCGACGCCGCGCTGGCCGGCGGGAAGGCCGAGGGGCGTGCGCCAGCACGCTCGGGCAGCCGTCTGCACGCGGCGCTCGTCCAGTCGGGTCTTGCGCAGGCCGTGTCCACCGAGGTGGAACTGTCGGAGTATCCGGGCCTGCACGCGGTGTCGGTGACGGCCGCGCCCGACGCGGACCTGGCGAAGGTCGAAGCGGCGCTCGGTGCGGCCCTCCAGGCGATGGCGCGCGAGGTGACGGATTCCGAGGTGCGCATGGCCGTGGAGCAGGTGATTGCCGCCTTCGCACTCAGGGACGACAGCAACCGCGCCATTGCGGACCGCCTCGCGCGATTCGAAGGGATTGGCTCGTACACGCTGCTGGCGCGCATCATCGAGGGCGTCGGCACCGTGACCGCGGCCGACGTGCGGGCGCTGGCCAGCGAGATGTTCGCGGCAGACCGCCGCAACGTCGGGTGGTTCGTGCCACAGGGGAGCGCCGTCACCCCGGTCACCACCGACACCGATGCCGGGCGGTCGCACACGGCGCCTGCCGAGATCGCCCAGCGGCACGCCGGCACGGTCACGCCGCCGGCCGCCAGCGCAGTCTTGCCGGATCTGCCCGCGGTATCCCTCAGGACATTGCCCAATGGCCTGACCGTGGGCGTCGTGCGGCTCGATGGCGATCTGGTCCACGTGCGGATGCGCGTGGCCGCAGGCGCGCTGCACGATCCGCGTGACCGGGAGGGCCTGGCCCTGGTGACCGCGCGGGCGCTGACCGCACGCGTCAGCGATGTCCAGGCCGCCGACCTCGGCCCGCGCGGCATCCGGCTCGTGAGCTCGGCCTCCTCGATCGAGGAGCCGTTCGACAATCGCCACTTCGTGGAGTGGAGCGCCGCCATGCGCCGCGAGGACCTCGGGTCGGTCCTCAGCGCGATGGCCCGGATCGTCAGTGCGCCGGCGCCCGAAGCGGATGTTGTCACGCGGGCACGCGACGCGTTGCTCGACGAGGTCGAGGCCGTGCAGGACGACTCGCGCTGGCGCGCCACCGATGCCGCGTGGACCGCGCTGTATCCACCCAGCCACCCGCTGGGCCGGCCCGTCCATGGCACGGCGGCCAGCCTCAACATCATCACCGCCGACGACGTGTCACGGTTCACGCGCGCCCATTACGTGCCGCTGAAGACAACGGTCGTGATCGCCGGCGGGGTCACCGACGCCGAGGCGCGGGCAGGGGCCTCGGCGTTCGGCGGATGGCGCCCGGATCCTGCCACGGGCGGCGTGCCCCAGGTCATCGAACCGCCGGCGCCAGACCGCTGGCCCACCGTGTCTGGCGCCGGCGGGCGCGATGTGCACATCGCCATGCCGCACAAGGAGCAGGCCAGCATCACCGTGGCGCTGCCCGCCGCGGATGCCACCAGCGCGGACTACCCCGCAGTCAGCCTGCTCAACTACCTGCTCGGCGAAACCGGGTATGCGGGCCGCCTGGGGGAAACGCTGGTGGACACCGGCATCGCCTACGCGGTGTATGCGTCCTTGTGGCCGTATCGGGGCGCTGGCCCGCTGCTGGTGACCACCGATGCCGTGCAGGCGCGAGAGGCGGTCACGCGCATCCGTGCGGCACTGACGAGGTTTACCGCGCGCGGCGTCACCGCGGCCCAGCTCGAGGAGGCGAGGGGATTCGTGCTCGGACGGCTGCTGTTCCGGTTCGAGACCCCGGCGTCGGCCTCGGTGACCGTGGCCGACCTCGCCACTGTGGGCCTGGGCGCCCAGGGCCTGAGTGCCTTCGCCGAGCGCGTGCGCGGGGTGACGCTCCCGCAACTCAACGCCGCGGCCGCGCGCTACTACGATCCCGCTCGCGCGGCGTTTGTCATCGCGGGGCGCTGACGGTGGACGGAGCACTCGTGACGCCGCGCCGGCATGCTCGACGTTGGTGGCGGGCCGTCTGCGCGCCGGCGCTGGTGGCCGTCGTCGCCGGTACGGCGTGCCGGCCGGCGGGAATACTCACGACCCGCCAGGCGGCCGCCCTCCGCCTGATGCCCGGCCCCGCGGCACTGGCCGCTGCACCTCCAGGGCTTGGGGTTCGACTGGCCGAGAGCCCCCTCGCGTTGTTCCGGTTCGTCAACCCGGCGTGGACGCGGGAGGTCTGCGAGGCCTTCGCGAGTGACCTGCGCTCCATGCCGAGCGTGCGCCTGCACGGAGATGCGCACATCGAGCAGTACGCCCTGACATCGGAGGCGCGTGGCCTGGACGACTTCGATGACTCCGCGAAGGGGCCCGCCGTCGTGGACATCGTGCGCTTCCTCGGGTCCCTGCAACTCGCGGCCCGCGACAGAGGCTGGGAGGCCTCCCTGCCGGCGATCACGGACGCCTTCATCTCGGGGTACCGGCGAGGGCTCGAGGATCCCGCATACCTCCCGCCCGACCCCGCCGTGGTCGTCCGGCTGCGCGCGAAGGGCGTGCCCTCGCGGGAGGAGTTCCTCGCGTGGGCCGACTCGCTGATGCAGCCCCTGAGCCGCGAGGACCTCGCGCGGGTCGACGCCGCACGGGGACGGCTCCAAGCCTACGCCACGCAGATCGACCCGGCATTCACGCCGGAGTACCTGGCCATCAAGCGGATCGGCGAGCTGCACCTCGGCATCGGGAGCGCCCTCGCACGGAAGCTCCTGTTCCGCGTGGAAGGGCCCTCGCCGGCACCCGACGATGACGTGGTGGTCGAGGCCAAGGAGGTGTCCCTGCTCCCGCACGACTCGTGCCTCATCGTCCCCAACCACGCCGAGGTGTATCGCGTCGTGGAGGGCCTGGGCCAGATCGGGCGCATCGAGCACAGGCTCGTCGTCGCGCTCCCCGTCCTTCCAGACGCGCCGTCCAGCGCCCGGGGCGGATGGTGGGTGAGAATGTGGGAGCGATCGTATCGTGAGCTCGAGGTTGGGGACCTCGCCTCGGCCGGAGAGTTGATGGAGGTGGCGCACGACGCCGGCGCCCAACTGGGTGCCACGAACCTGACCGATGCCCCCCAGCGCTTGGGACGTCAGGCGCGGATGGCCGAGATCGAAGGACTCACACGACTCGGTCCACGTATCCGTACGGTCACTCACGAACTGACACTCGCCCTGATCGACGCCTGGCAGCAGATGCGGACGCAGTCGGCCACGCCGTGAGTCCCGTCAAGACCTCAAGCCCTCAAGACCCCAGGACCCCAGGACCTACTCGATCCCCACCAGCCCCACGGCCCAGCCACCGGGCACCGCGAACGGCGCCAGGGCGACCTTCTGCTGTCGCAAATGGAGGGTGACGGTCCGCGCCGAGGCAATCCCGACGAAGGCGCCCATCGTCACGTCACTCGCCCAGTGCTTGCTGTCGATGATGCGGGAGATTGCCGTGTACGAGGCCGCCGCGAAGGATGGCACGCCCACCTTCCAGCCGTAGTGATCCTGCAGCACCATGGCGGTCGCGAACGTGGCCGTCGCATGTCCCGACGGGAACGACCGCGGGTCGCCGTTCGGGCGCGTTCGGTCGACGGCATACTTGATCAGGTAGCTCCAGCTTGTCGCGCTGATCTGGGCGCGCAGCAGGTCGCGTCCGACCTCAATCCCCTTTCTGCTGTCGAGCGCCTTGCCCATGGCCCACCAGCCGACGGCCATCGGCACCTGCCACGCCAGGTTGCCGTAGTTGTCACCACCCTCGAGCGTCTGCCGCGTCGAGGGGCTGATCTCCGCCAGTTCCTCCGCGATCTCCGCGTCCCAGATGTGGACGATGTTGGCGGCTCCCAGCCCGGCGACATACCAGGCGGCGGTCTCGACGCGGAAGAAATCCCTGTAGTCGCGGCCCACGTCCTTGAAGAAGCGGCCCGCGGCCGAGCCCCCCTCCGCCGGCCCCTGGGCCGTCCCTCCATCAAGGGCCTGTTCGGATTCCGGCGGTCCCTGCGGGGCTGGAGAGACCTCACCAGCAGCCGATACAGGGCTCTGCCGGGCCAGCGCGGAGTCGGGCCAGGCGGCGAACAGGAAGACGAGCGCGAGGGACGGGAGGCACCGGGGCATGGCAGGTCTGCAGCAGGCGATCGTGAAAAGGATACTCTCGCACGAGCTGGCCCGTTAGACTGAGAAGCCGTGACCATGCGAGCGGTACTGGCGTGCGTGTGCCTCTGCTGGGCCGGACAGGTCTGGGCGCAACCTGCGACGCCAGAGCAGGAGACGCGCGCCGGCCTGATTGCCGGCCAACAGCAGGAGAAGGCCAAAGACCTGAAGCCCTACGAGCCGAACAAGGCCGAGCGGTGGGTGAAGCAGCTCGAACAGATGGTGTTCGGCGGCGAGATGCGCTGGCATCCCTTCTTCGAGAGCGCCTACCGCGGGGGCGGGTTCACCCTGGGCGCGGGGTACCTGGCCTACGTCAGCGACTACAACTGGCTGGACGTCCGGGCGAGCTTCACGCCGGCCGGCTACATCCGTGCGGAGAGCGAGTTCCGGGCGCCCCAGCTCTTTGGCGGCCGCGGCACACTGTCGGTGATCGGCGGATGGCGCCAGGCGACCACGGTCGGCTATTACGGCCTCGGGACGGGCAACACCTCGTTGGACGACGAGGCCTTCTACAGCTTCACGCAGCCCTACGCCTCGGCCACGCTGGACGTGCGCCCGACACGCCGGGTGCTTCGCCTCATCGGCGGGACGGAGTACTCGCACTGGATGCCCGAGGGAACTGACCGGCGCGACCCCTCCATCGAGGAGATCTACACGCCGGACACCGCGCCCGGCCTGGGTGCCACGCCTCGATACCTGCACCTCTTCGGCACCGTGTCGGCGGACTGGCGCACCTCGGCCGGGTACGCGCGGCGCGGCGGGTACTACGGCGTGACCGCGCACGACTACCAGGACTCCGAGGACCGCTATGGCTTTCGCCAGGTGGACTACGAGGTCATCCAGCACGTGCCGCTCGGCCGCGACGCCTGGGTGGTGTCTCTGCGTGGCAAGGTGGAGACGACGTACACGAACGAGGGCCAGGTCCTGCCGTTCTTCATGATGCCGTCGCTCGGCGGCGGTTCCGACCTGCGGGGGTACAACAGCTGGCGCTTCCGGGACCTGAACAGCCTGCTGCTGCAGGCCGAGTGGCGCGTGCTCGTCAACGCCTTCTTCGACACCGCCCTCTTCTACGACGCCGGCAAGGTCACGGGCCGGCGGGCGGACCTGAATCTCTCCGGGCTCAAGAGCGACTACGGTCTCGGCCTCCGCTTCCATGGCCCGGCGGCCACCCCGCTGCGCATCGATCTGGCCCGCAGCAACGAGGGCCTTCACATCGTCTTCTCCGCGAACGCGGTGTTCTAGGGCGGAAGGCAAAGGCGGAAGGCAAAAGGCAGAAGGCCATGCAGAAGGCAGAAGGCAAAAGGCAGAAGGCCCTCGTCGCAGGCGCGATGGTGCTGGCCGCGCTCGTCCTCCCCGCTGCCGCACCGAAGTTCTACGCCGACGATCCCCTCACGCGGGAGCCGGAGACGGCCGACGCCTCCGGGGCGCAGCCGTGGGACATCGACCTGTTCTACGACCTCGCGTACAACCTCTTCGTCACGAGCCGGAGAGCACCGTCGAACGTCCGCGCGCAGAACGTGAACACCATCGACGAGGTCCCCGACTCGAGCTGGTTCACCAATCGCATCGGCGCCCGGACGATGTCGACGGAGGAACTGCTGCGCGGGCCGGTCCAGGGGCCGGCCCCCGACCCATCGTCATGGACGATCGTCCGTGAAAAGTCCTCGGGGGACGCTCCCGGCTTCACTGCGCGAGACGCCCGAGGGGAAACCTACTTCGTCTCGTTCGACGCGCCGCCGAATCCCGATGGCGCCACCGGCGCCGTGGTGATCGCCACCAAGATCTTCTGGGCGCTCGGCTACAACCAGGTGGAGTACTTCCTGACGGACCTGCGGAGGGAGGCCCTCACGATTGCCGACACGGCCACGCACCCGCGCCCGTCAGGCCGCCGCGCGCCATTGACGCTGGACGACGTCGGGGAGGTCCTGGACCGCGCGCATCGTCGCCGCGATGGATCGTACCGAGCTGCGGCGGGACGGCTGTTGCCCGGCAAGATCCTCGGCGGATTCAGGTATCAGGGCACGCGCCCGGACGATCCGAATGACGTGGTCCCCCACGAGCACCGGCGGGAACTGCGCGCGCTGCGCGTCTTCGGCGCTTGGACGAATCTCACGGACATGAAGGCCGGCAACTCCCTCGATACGATGGTCACCGAGGGTGGCCGCGGCATCATCCGACATTACCTCCAGGACGTCGGGTCCACCTTCGGCGTCGGCGCGAACGGGCCACACGACTGGAACGAGGGTTGGGAGCACGTCTACGACGGCCCGCCCGCCCTGCGCCGGCTGTGGTCGTTCGGCTTCGCGCTGAGCCCCTGGCAGACGGCCGCCATGGAGTCACACGACGCCGTGGGGCGCTTCGAAGGCGACGCGTTCGATCCCGATACCTGGAAGCCTCGCACGCCGACGGCCGCGTACGTCGAGATGCGTGACGACGACGCGTTCTGGGCGGCGCGGCGGGTGATGGCGTTCTCGGACGAGCTGATTCGTGCGGTCGTGAGGACCGGTGAGTTCGCCGACAAGGAGGCCGAGCGCTATCTTGCGGACGTGCTCATCAAGCGGCGCGACAAGATCGGCCGGACCTACCTGACCCGGCTGAACCCGATCGTGGATCCAGCCCTCGACGCATCCGGCGCCCTGACCTTCGGGAACGCGGCGGTGGACCATCGCCTCGCCGAGGCACCCGCGTCGTACAGGGCGACGTGGTCCACGTTCGACAACGCCACCGGCGAGACGCGCCCCCTGGGCGAGACGACGAGCGCACGGCCGTCGATGCAGGCGCCAGCCGGTCTCCCGGCCGCCACAGGCGCGTACGTCCAGGTGGAGATCGCCGCCGACCACGCCGGCTTCGCCAACTGGAAACAGCCCGTGCGCGTGTTCTTCCTGCGGCAGCCGGCGGGCTGGAAGCTGGTGGGCCTCGAGCGGACGCCCGAGACACGCTGACCAGCGGCCGACAGGTGCCCTCGGGCACGGAAACGGTCGGCGTCACCCTGTCGTCATACTGTCAGGCCTCACCGCCGCCCGTCCGGCGGGCGCCGTCTGATATTCTGATTGCTTCCTTTCAGCGTCACGCTCCTCTCCGATCAGCAGCCTCATGACTCTTGGTACCCCGGCCATACTTGCGGCCATTCTGTGCTCGCCCCACGGCACGCCCGCCGTTGGCGCGGTTGTTGGGCCCCAGGCGGCGCCCTCGTTCCAGGAATCCGCCCAGGTCAGGGCGGCCCCGTCCTCACCACAAGCGGTAGACCTGACGGACGTGATCCGCCGGATCTTCAGCGACGACCCGCCGCCCGCGCCGCAGCAGCCAGCGGCAGGCCGGATGCAGACCATCGCGCCGGTGATCGGCGCCAAGCCCACCTTCGGCGTGATCGCCGGTGTGGCGGGCAACGTGGCGTTCTACCGCGGCGACCCGGCCACCACCAGCATCTCGTCCAGCGTCGTGAGCATGACGGTCTCGACCGAGAAGCAGGCGGGGCTCAGCGCGCACGGCACGGTGTTCGGCCGGGATGACCGCTGGCGGCTGGAAGCCGACTACCGCTTTCAGTGGACCTCGCAGCCCACCTACGGCCTGGGGATGGCGACGGCTTCGCCGACCGACGAACGGATTCGATTCGATTTTTATCGCCTGCACCAGGCGGCCGCGTACCGCCTGCGCCCGGGACTGTTCGTCGGTGGCGGCCTCCACTTCGACAACCATACCGACGTCAAACCCGAGGAGGGCAAGGAGGATGCGTGGCCGGACTCGCCGTACGTCCAGTACAGCGAGGCCAACGGGCTGTCGATCGAGACGCAGCGGTCAGCGGGCCCGAGCGTGGAGATCACCTGGGACAGCCGCGACAACTTCATCAACGCGCGAGAGGGGTCACTGGCCCGCGCGAGCTATCGGACGATGTTCGAGGGCTTCCTGGGCGGCGATTCGCGCTGGGACAAGGTGAACCTGGACCTGCGGACGTTCCGGCGCCTGTCGCCGACCGGGCACCACACGATCGCGGCCTGGGGATACGCCGATCTCGTCACCAGCGGTGTTGCGCCGTACTTCGACCTGCCGTCCACCGGCAATGACACCTACGGGCGCTCGGGTCGCGGGTACGCCGAAGGGCACTTCCGCGGGGAGAAGCTGGCGTTCCTGGAGGTGGAGTGCCGCGGCACGTTGACGCGGAACGGCCTCCTGGGCTGGGTCGCGTTCCTCAACGCGACCACCGTCTCGAACGAGCAGGCCGGCGAGCGGATCTTCGACCATCTCGCGCCCGGCGGCGGCGCCGGCCTGCGCCTGCTGCTCAACAAGCGATCGCGGACCAATCTCGCGTTCGACGTGGGCTTCGGCGAGAAGGGCAACCGCGGCATCTACCTCGGCGTGCAGGAAGCATTCTGAGTCATCGTCCCGGCGGCGGGGTCGTGTCGACCGTCACCTTGAGGATACGACCGGTGAAGCGGTTGTTGCCTTCCGCGTACTCCTCCGCCAGCGGCGTCTCGTTGTCCATACCGAAGACGTTTCCCAATCATGTCTCATCACTACTTCACCGCGATCGTCACCTTCGGAATTCGTCCAGTGAACCGCGACCGCGCCTCGGCACCAATGGCCTCGACGACCGGTGTGCCGAGGTCGATGCCAACATCCGCGGTCTCGTCGGCCGAGAAGATGCCGGCCTGCGTGTGCTCGATGCGGCCCTCGGCCACCTTCTGGCCGTTGACGAGCAGCGTGCCCATGCCGCCCTTGCCGGGCCCCCCGCCGTCATACGCGAAGTCGAACTGGATGGTGACCGTGCCGGCCGGCAGGCGCTGGCTGCCGGCGATCGTCTTTCGCTCCAGCCCCAGGAAGTTGTACTCGTAGGCGGGCACGCCGTTCTTCACGTAGAGCGACCAGCCACCGAACCGGCCGCCCTGGGCCAGAATCGTGCCGTTCCCGCCGTTGGCCGGGACCTCGACGTCTGCGATGATCGTCTTCGAGCGGTTCTTGATGTTGATGAACACGCTCTCCATCATGCCGGTCATTCCGTCGGCCAGCGTCAGTGACGTCCGCTTGCCCATCAGCTCCGGACGACCGACGAGCTCGGCCTGCGTCCGCTCGAGAAAGCGGTCGTCCATGGGCAGGACATGGTTCTTCTCGGCCTCGGCCAGGAACAGCGCCTGCAGCTCGGCCAGCTTCGCCGCATTCTCCATCGCAAGGTCCTTCGTGAGGCTGAAGTCCTCGCGAACATTGTAGAGCTGCCAGGCCGAGTTGTCCTCGAGCGTGCGGCGTGGCTTCGGCTCCCACGGGGCCTTGTGGATGGTCCGCGCAAACCACCCCTCGTGGTAGATGGCCCGGTTGCCCGCGATCTCGAAGTACTGCGTCACGTGGCGCTCCGGCGCCTTCGCATCGTCGAAGGAGTACTTCAGGCTCGTGCCTTCCATCGGGATCTGCGCGACGCCGTTGACCATCTTCGGCTCGGGCAGCCCCGCCGCTTCGAGGATGGTCGGGGCGACGTCGATGACGTGACCGAACTGGCTGCGGATCTCGTTCCGCGCTTTGATGCCCTTTGGCCAGTGGACCACCAGGCCGTTGCGCGTGCCGCCGAAGTCGGACGGCACCTGCTTCATCCACCCGAACGGCGCATCGAAGGCCACCGCCCACCCGGCGGACATGTGCGGGTAGGTCTCCGGGCTGCCCCACTTGTCCATCATCTTCAACAGGTTCGGGACCTGCTCCTGCACCCCGTTGAAGTAGGTGTACTCGTTGAACATGCCGACAGCGCCGCCCTCGCCGCTCGTGCCGTTGTCGCCGGCGATGTAGAAAACCAGCGTGTTGTCGGCCTGTCCAGTGGCCTCGATGGCCGCGAGGAACCGCCCGATCTCGTAATCGGTGAACTCCACGAATGCGGCGAACACCTCCGCCTGTCGTGCGAACAGGCGCTTTTCGTCCGCGGACAGCGCGTCCCAGGGCCTGATGGCGTCGGGCCTCGGGGCCAGCGTGGTACCGGGCGGGACGATGCCCGCGGCGATCTGCCGCGCGAGCGTCTCTTCGCGGATGGCGTCCCACCCCTTGTCGAACGTGCCGCGCCACTTGTCGATCCACGCCTTCGGCACGTGATGCGGCGCGTGGGTGGCCCCCGGCGCGAAGTAGGTGAAGAACGGCTTGTCCGGTGTCAGCGCCTTCTGGTACCGGACCCAGGCCGCTGCCTTGTCCGTCATGTCCGTCATGAAGTGGTAGTTCGGGTCGTCGGGCAGTTCCACCTGCGCGTCGCCGTCGTAGAGGAACGGCGCCCACTGGTTCGTCTCGCCGCCGATGAACCCGTAGAACTTGTCGAAGCCCTGACGCGTCGGCCAGCGGTCGAACGGACCGGCCACGCTGGCCTCCCACGCCGCGGTCTCGTGCCACTTGCCGAACGCGGCCGTGCTGTAGCCGTTCAGGCGCAGCATCTCGGCCACCGGCGCGGTGGCGTTGGGGATCTGCCCGGTGGCACCGGGAATCCCGGTGGCCATCTCGGTGATGAAGCCCATGTTGACGGTGTGATGGTTGCGCCCGGACTTCAGGGCGGCCCGGGTCGGCGAGCACAGCGCCGTCGTGTGGAAGTGGGTGTAGCGCAGCCCGTTCTCCGCGAGCCGGTCGAGCGTGGGCGTGGGAATGGGCCCACCAAACGCGCTCGTCGCACCGAAGCCCAGGTCGTCGATCAGGATCACCACCACGTTCGGCGCGCCGGCGGGCGCCGTGACTTCGAACCGTGGCGGCGCGGTCACGTTGCGCGCGTCGATTTCCTTGTAGGTCGGGCGCGGCGGCTCCTGGATTGGGAGGACCGTGCGATCCAGGGTCCCCCCACCCGCCGCCGGAGGCGTGGCCGGGGCCGGCTGGCTCGGAGCCTGGCAGCCCGCCAGGACGGCAATCGACACGGCGAGTGTCGCCATGGTCTGGCGCGCCCCGAGGCGCGCGCCCGCGCGGAGATGGTCTTGGATCACGGATGTCTCCTCCTGCTGAACTGAAACGGTGGCGGAGAACTCATGCACCGCCATCACTTGACCTCCACGAGCGCCGGCGGCGTGTCGGATGGCCAGGCCCGCGCCGCGGCCGCTCACCGTCGGGCAGGGCCAAGGGAACCGCATTCACTCGCCACCGTGCGCATGGACTCCGGACGCTACTGGGCGAGCTTCTGATAGTTGGAGTTGGTGACGCGGACCTCGACGTTCCGCTTCGGCATCCCCAGGACGACCGCCGACGGGTGGCTGGTCCCATCCGGGAGCTGCGCCATCGTCACCCCCAGCGTGACGACGTTGCCTGGCTCGTCGACCCACGTGTTCACGTCGACGGCCAATAGCGACGTGACGTCGGTGTCGAAGGTCAGCTTCAAGGCGTCGTTGGCCTTGAGGTAGCCGGGGAACGTCAGGGCCGCGCGGCCCTGGCCGGTCTGCGCGACCGACGCGGTGCCGGCGTTCATGACCACCTGCATCATGTCCGGCGACGGCGGCAGGTACTGGTGGACGAGGGCGACCGCGGCCTCGAGGTCCTCCTTCATCTCTTCCTTCTTGTTCTCGATGATGCGGCCCTTGAGACCGCGCTGCCGTTGCGCCGGCGGGGGCTGGACGACAGGGCTCTTCTGCACCTTGCCGTCCGCGCCGTACCGGCACATGTTGATCGAGGTGCTCTTCACCTCGCCCTTGAAGCTCAGCTCCGTCTTCTCGAGCCACGAGTAGGAGCGGAGCGCCTTCTGGTTGGCGGCCGCGGCCTGCTTCGCGGCCGCCAGTTTCTGCTGAATGTCCTGTGCGGTGGCCGGCACTGCCAGGCTCAGCGCCAGTACGACGCTGCCGGCAAGGCCGAGGATTGGGTACGTGTGAATCACGGGTATCTCCAGTGACCTGTTGCGCAGCGTCCTCATTGTGCCGCGTCCGGTGGTGCAGCGCCGGTGCAGTGGCGAAGACTCGCCACGTAGTCGAGGCCTTTGGCCTCGTTGATGACGCGGAACTCCATCAGCGGGGGCTCGGCGCTGGTTTCCATCAGCGCCAGCAGCTCGGAGAAGTCGGACGCGCGGACCCTGGCCTCGAGCGCGGACGCGTCGTCCCATTCCTCGCAGTACCAGAACACGTCCGCGGTGCCGATGTCGGCGGCCATGTGCGCCGCCCGGCAGCCGATGGTGTGCACGGCACGGCGGACATGAGGGTGCAGCGCCTGCACGAGCTCGTGCGCATGGCCTGGCGACGCGGTCAGTCGCAGAATCAACTGCACCATGGCATCAACTGCCGGTGAGAGCACAGTCGATGCCAGCCGCGCGGCCCGGCCCGGCTCATGGCCGGCAAACTGCAGACACTGAAGCACTTCGGTGAGAAGGAGTTCGAGACGATGACGCTTCGGAGGCGACTGGAAGGTCAGCGGTGGTAGAGAATCTCCACCCTATTGGGTGGACGGCCGTCGAATGCCCAGGCGGGCCATGCGCTTCTCGAGCGTCGTGGGCTTCAGGTCGAGGACCGCGGCAGCGCCGCGGGGACCGCGGATGCGCCAGCCGGTGTCGTGAAGCACCCGGAGGATGTGGTCGCGCTCCCACGCGTGCAGCCCGCCCGACGGGGGTGACGGGGGTTCCGCGGCAGGCGGCGGGGGCACACGTGCCGCGGCGGGTGCGCGCGGCGGCTCCACCCACAGGGTGGGCCCCGGCGACAGGATCATCGCGCGCTCGAGCACGTTGCGCAGCTCGCGCACGTTGCCCGGCCAGTCGGAGCGCGCGAGCGCCTCGAGGCTGGCCCGGTCGACAGCCGTGAAACGCCTGCGCATGCTGGCGCTCAGCTCTTCCATCAGCGCCTCCACCAGCGACGGGATGTCCTCCCGCCGTTCGCGGAGCGGGGGCATCGGGATCGGAAACACGTTCAGCCGGTAGAACAGGTCGCTCCGAAACGACCCGGCGCGCACCGCGGCATCGAGATCGCGGTTGGTGGCGGCGATGATGCGCACGTCGACCGGGATGGGCGTCGGGCTTCCCAGCCGTTCGATCGTCCGCTCCTCCAGCACCCGCAGCAGCTTGACCTGCACCTCCAGCGGCAGGTCGCCGATCTCGTCGAGGAACAACGTGGACCCGTGCGCGAGCTCGAACCGGCCGATCTGCCGCGACAGCGCGCCGGTGTACGCCCCCTTTTCCCGCCCGAACAGCTCGCTTTCGAGCAGCGCGGCCGGAATGGCCGAGCAGTTCACGCGCACCATGTGGTGGCCGGCGCGCGGGCTCCGCTGATGGATGTACTCCGCGAAGCGCTCCTTGCCCGTGCCCGTCTCACCGATGAGCAGCACCGTGGAGGGCGTCGCGGCCACGTGCGTGGCGAGCTCGAGGGCACCGCGGATCGCCGCGCTGCGGCCCGTCACGATGTCGAAGCCGCGGACGGGCGCCACCTGCTTGCGCAGGTAGACATTCTCGCGCTCGAGCCGTTCGCGGAGCGCGGTGAGCTCCTCGTGCGCCGCGCGAAGCGCCTCCTCCCGGAGTCGCGACTCCGTGATGTCCTGCACCGTGGCAATCAGGTGGAGGCCGGAGCGTCCGGGCACGGGCGGCAGGCGGCGTGCCTCGCGGCGCAGCCAGATCCACCCCCGTTGTGGATGCTCGTATCGGTACTCGACGCGCGCCCGGTCGATCTCGCGCGCCAGCATCTGGCGACCCTGCTCGCGCACGAGCCCCGCCGATTCGGGGCCGATCCGCGACAACCACCGCGCTTCCAGGGGCTCCTCGGCGTTGGCGTCGAGGCCCAGGATGTCGAGCAGCCGGGCATCGGCGAACGGAGGCCCCTCGTCGACGACCCACTCCCAGAAGCCGAGGCCGGCCGCGTCGACGGCGGCCTCCAGACGTGACTCCTTCACGCGGACGTCGGCCTCCCGGTGGCCGAGCGCCCGGAGCGCGTCGGCCCGCCTGAGGGCTGCCACCATCATCTCCCCGAGAAGCCGGATGCGGCTGACATAGTCCACCGGCCAGTCCCGCTCGCGGCCGATCGCCCCGAGCGACACCAGGTGGGACACCACGCCCCCCGAGACGACCGGTACGGTCAGGTTGGATCCGGCCCCGAGCCGGGTCCAGCTGGCACGGTCCGTCGCGGCCTCCGGCGGCAGGTCCGCCACGCGCGGCACGATCACGGGCCGCTGTTCGAGCACCGCCAGCCGGTGGGCCCACGGGAACAAGCGCTCCAGCTCCAGGGCGGTGGGCACGTGCGCCACCCCGGGGCCATATGACTCATGCGAAATCCGGACGGCCGCCCGATCCTCGCCGACGCGGAGCAATCCCGCACGATCGACGTCGAAGAACACCCGCAGCCGTTCGAGCCCGGCCTCCACGGAGGCGTCCGTCTGGTCAGGCGCCGCGCCCATGAGCGCCGCCGAGGTGCTGATCATCAGCGCCTCGAAGTCGAGGCGATCGCCGACGGGATCATCCGGGTGCCTGGACAGGACGAGCATGACCGAATATCGAGCCATTGTAAGCCCAGGGGCCGGATCACCTCCGCCATGGTGGAGATTCTCGACCCGTCGCGTCGGCGTGGCTCTGTTTGCACCCGTTCTGAATGAAGCGCGAAGGTCGAAGTCCATAGGAGAGAGGAGCTTACGCGACGTGCACAGCGGCTGCCGCACATTGGCTCGACTCCTGCAGTCCTGCGCAGGCAGCACTCTTTCAGGAGACGGAAACCATGATTCGTATTCGTGTGATGGCCCTGATGGCCGCAGTGATAATGGCGACGGCAAGCACGGCCTCCGCTCAGCGCGTCGAGGTGAGTGGCCTGTTCGGCTGGACGTTCTCGGACGGTGTCGAAGGCGATACCTACGCGGTGGGCGGTGAGCGGTTCGACACCGTGGACCTCAAGGACTCGGTCTCCTGGGGCTTCGACGTGGGCGTGAACGCCACCGACAACATCCAGGTCGGTTTCCTGTTCGGCCAGCAGCTGAGCACGCTCGCCATCGACGGCACGACGGAGGTCGAGCTCGGCGACATCAGCATCAACACCTACCACCCGTACGTGGCCTTCAACGCGGGGGCGCCGGACGCACGCGTGCGGCCCTACTTCATGGTCGGGTTCGGCGCGACGACCTTCGGCGGCGTGGACTACACGCGGCTGAACGGCACGACCGGCACCACGGAGAGCGAGACGCAGTTCTCGACCACCTGGGGCGCGGGCGTGAAGGTGTTCGGGGGCTCCAACGTCGGCTTCCGCGCGGGCGTGCAGTGGACGCCCACCTACATCAAGTCGGACTCCGAGGGCTGGTGGTGCGACCCCTACTGGGGCTGCTACGTGGTGGGCGACGCCAAGTACGCCAACCAGTTCCAGTTCAACGGCGGCGTGACCATTCGGTTCTGAGGAGATCCTAACCATGAACACCCGACTGTTCGGCATCGTCTCGTCGTTCGCCCTCGCCATGGTGCTCGTGAGCAGCGCCGTGGCCCTGGCGCAGAAGCCCATCAGCGCCTCGGACATGGTCACCGAGACGTTCACCATCGAGGCGATCAACAGCACCACGCGCGTCGTCACGCTGAAGGACAAGGACGGCAACCTTGAAGAGCTGTTCTGCGGCCCCGAGGTGCAGCGCTTCGATGCGCTGAAGGTGGGTGACCAGGTCACCTTCCGCTACTACGAGTCCGTGGTGTCCGCGATCCGCCGGCCCGGCGCGGCCGCACGTCCGGCGGAAGCGGGCGGCCTCACCCGCACGCCCGGCGCCAAGCCGGGCGCCACGATCTCCCAGCAGACCACCGCCAGCGTCACGATCCAGGCGATCGACGCCAAGGTCCCGTCCGTGACGGTGAAGACCGGCGACGGCCAGCAGATGTCGTTCCGGGTCGAGAACGCGAAGAACCTGGACGGCTACAAGGTCGGCGACACGGTGGAGATCACCTACACCCAGGCGCTGGCCGTCAGCGTGGAGCCGGCCCGGAAGTAGTCGGCCGCGCCTCGCATCGGACGGCAGCACCATGAAGAACCTCCTTGCGAAGTCCGCACTGGCCGTCGTCGTGGCCCTGCTGGTCTCGCCCACGCGGGCGCAGGCGCAGCCGAACGATGGCTGGCAGGTGGACTTCGTCCCGCTCTATCTGTGGGCGACCTCGCTCGACGGCAATCTGAGCGCCGGGCCGGCCACCCTGCCAATCAACCTGGATTTCGCGGACGCGGCGGAGAACCTCGGCGGCGCGTTCTCGTTCCACCTGGAGGCGAGCAAGGGGCGCTGGGGCACCTTTGCCGATCTCAACTTCATTCGCCTGGAGTCGGCTGCGGACTTCACGGTGGGGCCGGCGACAGTACGGGGCGACTTCTCGCTGAACAACACGATCTTCGAAGCGGGAGCTGCGTACATGGTGCACGAGCCGGCTCGCCTCGGCATCATCGGCGGGTTGCGCACCTACACGCTTGGCCCCGACATCACCTTCAATACCGCCATCGGCGGCGCGACCCCGATCGACGACCGCGAAACGTCAGCCAACGGCTTCGTGGGGCTGGTGTTGCGACCGAAGCTGTCGGCCAGGTGGTCGCTGCTGACGCGCACCGACGTCGGAGCGGGAGACGCCAACCTCACCTGGAGCGCGGAGGCCGGGCTAGGCTTCCGCTTCACGGGGTGGGGCGGCCTGGCGTTCGGTTACAAGGCACTGGGCATCGACGTGGAGCGCGAGGACGTTGCCGTCCGCGAGTACGACGTCGTCCATCACGGACCGTTCTTCGGGCTCGATCTGCACTGGGGCAACCGGTGACAGCAGGTGAGAAGTGAGAAGCGAGAAGTGAGAAGTGAGATGCGCAAGAGATCGATGGTGGTGCGTCGCGTGGCCCCGTGCGGGCTGCTGATCGTGGTCGTGCTGTTGGCGTCAGGCGGCCCGGCCCGGGCCGGGCAGGTACAGAGCAGTGGGCCGTCCGCGGATACGGCGGCGGAGGCGTCCGGCACCACGCAGGCGCAGTCCGGTCCGAAGGTCGTCGAGGAAGGGCTCTTCCCGAAGTCGTTCAAGATCCCGGGCACCGACCTGTCGCTGGCGGTCGGCGGCTACGTGAAGGTGGACTTCATCCAGGATTTCAGCGGCATCGGCGACGCCTACGAGTTCAAGACCAACACCATTCCCCTGGAGGGCTCGGCGGGGGCCGACCAGAGCGGGCGCACCACCATTCACGCCCGCGAGACGCGGTTCAACCTGGATCTGCGGTCGAGTGGCACGGGGCGTCACCACTTCCGCGCGTTCGTCGAAGGCGACTTCTTCGGCGACAACAACGCCTTCCGCCTGCGTCACGGCTACGGCGAGTTCGGCCCGCTGCTCGGCGGCCAGACCTGGTCCACGTTCCAGGACATCAGCGCCCGCGGCCTGACGATCGACTTCGAAGGTCCGGACGGCGAGGTCTTCGTGCGGCAGGCGATGATCCGCTTCACCCACAGGATCGACGACCACTGGAGCTTCGCGGTGGCGGCCGAGAACCCGACGCCGCAGTTCGCCGTGCCGGGCGCGCTCACCGGCTCCGCCCGAGCCTCGATGCCCGACATACCGGCCTACGTGCGGTACCAGCGCGGCGGCGGCCACGTGCAGGTAGCCGGCCTGGTGCGGCAGCTGCGGTTCGACGGCACCGGCGACAGCGACGATGTCACCGCGGCCGGGTGGGGCCTGAACACGACCTTCGCGCTGCCGCTCAAGGCCGGCTACCAGCTGCTCGGGCAGTTCGCGATCGGGGAAGGCACGGGGCGTTACATCGAGGGCCTGAGCGGGCAGAACATGGATGCGGTGTTCACCTCGACCGGGTCCCTGGAGGGCATCCGCACGCAGTCGGGCAATCTCGGCTACATCCACAAGTGGAGCCCGACGGTGAAGTCGGGCATCAATTTCAGCACCTCGTTCGTCGAGGACGACGTCTTGCTCCCGTCCACGGCCATCGATCGTCTGATGGACATTCGCGGCAACGTGATCTGGACGCCCTACCGGCTGGTGGACATCGGCGGTGAGCTGCTGTGGGGCGAGCGGCGGAACAAGAACGGCGCGAGCGGCGACGCGTGGCGTTTCCAGTTCGCGGTCATCTACCGGCTCAATTGATCGAGATGGAGGGAAGGACGACATGACCTTGGCACACAAGTACAGTCCGGCGGTCGCTGCCGCGGCCCTGGCCGTGGGCCTCGGCGCCTGCAGCAGCCAGCCAGCGGAACAGGGGCCGGGCGCCGCCCCGGCGGCCGCCCAGGCGACGACGAAGCCCTCGGTGGCACCGGCCGCCGGCGACCCGGTCTGGCACTACGAGGGCGCCGAGGGACCGGCGGCCTGGGGCACGCTGAGCCCGAAGTTCGCCGCCTGCGGTGAGGGCACCTCGCAGTCACCGGTCGATATCGCCGACACGGTGGCCGGCACCGAGGCCCTGGAGCTCAGGACCAATCTGATGCCCGGTCAGCTGCGTATCGCCCACCACGAGCACGTCGCCGACGGCATCAACAACGGCCACACCATCCAGATCAACTACGAGGGCGGTGACGAGCTGACGATCGGCAACGACACCTACGCGCTCGTGCAGTATCACTTCCACAACCAGAGCGAGCACACCGTCAAGGGCAGGCACTACCCGATGGAGATGCACCTGGTGCACAAGGCCGCGAGCGGCAAGCTGGCCGTCGTCGGCGTCTTCATCGAGGAGGGCGCCCACAACGCGGCCTTCGACCCGATCTGGAACAACCTACCGAAGCAGAAGGGCGTCGAGACCCACTACCCCTCGGTCAACGTGGACGTGGACAAGCTCCTCCCCGCCAGCCGGGCCTCGTATCGCTATGACGGCTCGCTCACGACGCCCCCCTGCTCCGAGGGCGTGCGCTGGATCGTGATGACCACGCCCATCCAGCTGTCGGCTGACCAGATCAAGGCGTTCACCGCAATCATCCACGACAACAACCGGCCGACGCAGCCGCTGAACGGCCGCCCGGTGCTCACCGAAGCGGTGAGCATGGCATCGCGCTGAAACGAGGAGACACCGATGTTCACATGCACGACGCGCATCCTGGGCGCCGCCGCGATTGTGGCGCTGACCGCGATCTCGGCCTCGGCGCAGAGCGCCCCCGCGCAGAAGGAGGAGTTCACCGCGTTCGGCGCGAACCTCAACGCCGGCCGGTCCGGCGTGGTGCAGATCACCATCGACACGTGGTCGCCCGACGATGCCCGGCAGTCCCTGATCCAGGCGTTCACCGAGAAGGGCCAGGAGGAGATGCTCAAGGTGCTCCTCAAGATGCCGCGCCTCGGGTTCATCCGCCTGCCGAACACCATGGGACACGACATCCACTACGCCGTTCAGCAGCCGCTGCCGGACGGCGGCCGGCGTGTCATCGTCGTGACCGACCGGCCCATCGGCTTCGCCGAGGCGCGCAACAGCAGCCGCAGCATGGACTATCCTTTCACGATGGTGGAGTTCCGGTTCAACACGGCGGGTGTCGGCGAGGGCCGCATGTCCACCGGGACGCAGATCGTGAAGAGCAAGGACGGCACGCACCTCGAGCTGGAGATGTGGCAGAACACGCCGGTCCAGTTCACGCAGGTCAAGTCGAAGGTCAAGGCCCCGAAGTGATGTGACGGCGGCTCGTGTGAGGGGGGACCAGCGTTGACCATCGCCCGTCGTTTGAGCGTGCTGCTCGCGGTGCCTCTGGCGGCGCTGCTCGGTCTCGCCGGCCTCCTCCTCTACGAGCTCTCGCTCATCGAATCCCGCAGCCAGCTCGTCTCCGAGTCCCAGATTCCCGCCCTCGCCATCGTCGGCAACGTCTCGCGGACGTTCGAGCAGCTGCGCATCCACATGCGCACGCACCTGCTGGCGCGGACACCGGAGGAGCGGGCGCGCGCGATGGCCGCGTTCGACGGCGGCGAACGCGAGATCGCGCGCTTCCTGGACCAGTACAGGGACACCATCGCCGCCGACGAGCGCGGACGCGGGCTCATCGAGGACTTCCGGCAGACGAGCCGCGAGTGGATGGCGGGCGCCCGGCAGGTGATGGGCCGCTCCGCCGAAGGACGGCAGGGCGAGGGCGTCGAGGTGATGCTCGAAGGATCGCTCGTCCCGATTGCCGAACACGTGGCCGGCGTCTCGAAGGAGCTCATCGCCCACCACGAGGCCGTGGCCGGGGCTGCTGGACAGGCGGCAGTCGAAGCGATTCTTGCCTCTCGTCGCCGGGCGCTGCTGGCGGCGGGACTCGCCTTTCTGGTGGCGGGCGCCGTCGGCTACACGACGTTCCGCCGCATCGCCGGCCCGATTCAGGCGCTCGAGGCCTCGGTCCGGGGCATTGCCGCCGGAGAGTACGGGCGCGCCGTGCCCTTCACCGACGCGGCCGACGAGACCGGCGGCCTGGCGCGCTCCATCGACGTGCTGAAGCAGGGCGCGGCGGCGATGGACGAGCAGCGGTGGGTGAAGGCCGGCGTGGCCAGGGTCACCCGCGACCTGCAGGGTGCACGGTCGCTGCCGGAGTTCGGGCAGCGCCTGCTGTCGTCGCTCGTGCCCCTGCTCGGCGGCGGGGTCGCCGGCGTGTACCTGACCGACGGTGACGGCCTGCCGCTCCGCCGCGTGGCTGGATACGGCCTGGCGGACCGCGACACCGAGCCAGCGACCTTCGAGCCCGGCCAGGGGCTGATCGGGCAGTGCGCGCGCGACCGCGCGCCGGTGGTACTGGACGGCCTGCCACCCGGCTACGTACGGATCGCGTCTGGCGTTGGCGGCGCCGCGCCGACCCAGGTGATCGCGTGGCCGCTGCAGTCTCCCGAGGCGTTCCTCGGCGTGGTCGAGATCGCGAGCTTCAGGGCGCTGAGCTCGCGCGAGCGGGCCCTGGTGGACGAGCTGCTGCCGTTGGCCGCGCTCGGGCTGGAAGTGCTGCAGCGCAATCTCCGCACCCAGGAACTGCTCGCGCAGACGCAGGTCCAGGCCGCGCAGCTGGCCGGGCAGACCGAGGAGATCCGGGCGGCCATGGAGAAGGCCGAGGACGCGACGAAGGCCAAGAGCGCCTTCCTCGCGAACATGAGCCACGAGATCCGCACGCCCATGAACGGCATCATCGGCATGACGGAGCTGGCGCTCGACACCGAGCTGACGGCGGAGCAGCGCGAGTACCTGAACACGGTCAAGTGGTCGGCCGACGCGCTGCTGGTGCTCATCAACGACATCCTCGACTTCTCGAAGATCGAGGCGGGACGCATCGAGCTGGACCCGATCGAGTTCCTGCTGCGCGACGCGATCGGCGACACGCTGAACTCGCTGGCGTTGCGCGCGAGCAGCAAGGGGCTCGAGCTGGCCTACGACATCGCGCCGGACGTGCCCGACGCGCTGGTGGCCGACATCTACCGGCTGCGGCAGGTGCTGGTGAACCTGGTCGGCAACGCCATCAAGTTCACCGGGCACGGCGAGGTGGTCGTCTCCGTGCGCGCGGTCGAGACAACGCCAGACGGCTGCGTGCTCGAGTTCGCCGTCAGCGACACCGGCATCGGCATCGCCCCGGAGGCCGCCGCACGGTTGTTCAAGCCCTTCGAGCAGGCGGACGCGGGGACCACGCGCAAGTACGGCGGCACCGGACTCGGACTCGCCATTTCGCGGCAGCTCGTCGAGCTCATGGGCGGCCAGATCCGGCTCGACAGCGAACCCGGCCGCGGCAGCCGCTTCACCTTCACCGTGCGCGCCAGGCACGGGACCGCCCGGCCAAGTGCCACCGCGGGGGAAGCTGCCGCCCTGCTTCGCGACAAGACCGTGCTCGTGGTGGACGACAACCAGACGAACCGGCGCATCCTGGAAACGATGCTCGGGCACTGGGGCCTCAGGACCATCACGGCCGACTCCGCGCAGCAGGCCCTGACCGCGCTGGACCGGAGCGCCAATGCGGGCCTCGAGATCTCGTTGCTGATCACCGATCTGCACATGCCCGACATGGACGGCTTCGAGCTCGTCTCCGCCGTCCGCGGGCGCGCGGGCTTCGCCGCGCTTCCCGTGCTGATGCTCACCTCGTCGGCCACCTCGGGTGACCAGGATCGCAGCCAGGCGCTCAACATCGCCGCCCGGCTGCTCAAGCCGGTCAAGCAGTCGCTGCTGCTCGACTCGATCATGCGGGTCATGTCGGGCGCCACCGAACGGGGCCCGCGGCCGATGCCCGTCGCTCCGTCGCTCGCGGCGGCACCGGCCGAGACGACCGGACCCTCCCTGCGCGTGCTGCTGGCCGAAGACAACCCGGTGAACGTGAAGTTCGCGCTGAAGCTGCTGGAGAAGGCGGGTCACCAGGTGGAGGTGGCCGGCAACGGCCGGGAGGCCGTGGAGCGCTGGCAGTCGCAGCCGTTCGACGTGGTGCTGATGGACGTGCAGATGCCGGAGATGGACGGCCTCGAGGCCACGCGGGCGATCCGGGATCTGGAGCGGGCGCGCGGGACCCGCACGCCGATTGTCGCGATGACCGCCAATGCGATGGCCGGTGATCGCGAGATGTGCCTCGATGCGGGGATGGATGGCTACGTGGCCAAGCCGGTCCGGAAGGACGCGCTGTTCGCGGAGCTGGACCGGGTGGTGGGCGGTGGAGGAACGGATGGCGACGCTGTTTGACGAGGCGGAACTGCTGGAACGAATCGACCACGACTGGGAGTTCCTCGGCGAGACGGTGGACATGCTCGCCGCCGATGGCCCGGCGCTGGTCCAGGAGGTCCGGCAGGCGCTGGACGCACGTGACGCGGCCGCCGTGGGCCGGGCCGCACACACGTTGAAGGGCATGGTCGCGAACTTCTGCGCGGCGCCGGCGCAGGCGAGCGCCCTGGAGCTCGAGAAGATGGGCAAGGCGGGCGATCTCTCGAATGCACCGCCCGTGGTGGCCGCGCTGGAGGCCCAGCTGCAGGCACTCACCGAACAGTTGCAGGCGCTCGTCGCCAGAGGGCACTGATGCGCATCCTGATTGCGGAGGACGAGCGCATCACGCGGGCGACCCTGGAACGCCAGCTCAGGAACTGGGGCCACGAAGTCGTGGCGACCGAAGACGGCGAGCAGGCCTGGCAGGCCTTCGTCGCCGGCGCCTTCGACATCGTCATCACCGACTGGGAGATGCCGCGCCTCTCGGGCATCGACCTCGTCCGGCGCATCCGGGGGAGCGCGCGCGTGCTCTACACCTACGTCATCATCCTGACGAGTCGCAGCGACAAGGCCGACGTGGTCGACGGCATTGGGGCCGGCGCGGACGACTACGTGGCCAAGCCCTTCGATCGGGAGGAGCTCCGCGTGCGCGTCGTGGCCGGCGAGCGCGTGGTGCGACTGGAGCGCACGCTGCACCAGCAGAACGCCGAGCTGCGGGACGCGAACGAGCGAATCCGACACGGCCTCCGCGCCGCCGCCCGCGTGCAGCAGTCGATGCTGCCCGCGGGCAACATCGAGACGCCTCGAGTCACCGCGGCCTGGAAGTACGTGCCATGCGACGAGCTCGCCGGCGATGCGATCGGGCTGCACTGGCTCGAGGATCGCTATCTGGTCGCATACGTCATCGACGTCAGCGGCCACGGCGTGCCCGCCGCGCTGCTCTCGGTGAGCTGCATGCACGCCATGGAGCCGTCGCTCGCCGGGGCGTCCGCGCTCCGCGAGATGTCGGGCGGCGGCGAGCCGCTGGGCACCGTGCGCCGACCGTCGCGCGTGGCCGACGAGCTGAACCGGCGCTTCCGGGCGGGCGAGAACGGCGGCTTGTACCTGACGATGATCCTGTGCGTGCTCGATACGCACACGGGACGGCTCCACCTGACCTGTGCCGGGCATCCGGCGCCCATCATCCTGCGCGGCCGCTCGCCGCTCCCGCTACCAGCACTCGGCGGGTTCCCCATCGCCATGCTCGACTTCGCCTCCTACGACGAGCACGTCGTTCAGCTCGAGCCGGCGGACCGCGTGTGCCTCTTCTCGGATGGCGTGCCCGACCAGGACGGTGCGAACGGCGAGCCCTTCGGGCAGGCGCGACTGTGCGAGGGACTCGTGACGCGTCGCGACACGACGCCACAGGACGCGGCCGCCGCCGTGGTCGCCGATCTCGAGGCCTGGGCCGGCACGAGGAGCTTCGCCGACGACGTCTCGCTGGTCGTGCTGGACTGGCCGGGCCCCGCGTAGCCCGAGTCGGCCGTGCCCCCGCGGCGACCCCAGCATTCCGGAGAAGCCCCAATCTGACGGGGAATCGGCAGGAGCAGGGCCCAGGCCTCGCGCGCCTGCAGCCTGCTAAGTTGTTGGCTCCAAGCCAGTTATGAGAATAGACCCCCTGTCGGCCACGATGGCCAGCCTCGTGCATTCGCGGTAAGGTCACACTGCGCGGAAGCGGGAGCACGACGGAGACCCAAGCCATGGCGAATCAGCAGTTCACGGACGTCACCGAACAGAAGCGGCTGAACGAGGCGCGCGAGGCCGGCGTCGCCTGGAAGAAGTGGGGGCCGTACCTCAGCGAGCGCCAGTGGGGCACGGTCCGCGAGGACTACAGCGAGGACGGGAACGCGTGGGACTACTTCACGCACGACCAGGCGCGCTCCCGCGCGTATCGCTGGGGCGAAGACGGGATGGGGGGCATCTCGGACGACAAGCAGCGGTTGTGCTTCGCCCTCGCGCTGTGGAACGAGCGGGACCCGATCCTGAAGGAGCGCATGTTCGGGCTCACGAACAGCGAGGGCAATCACGGCGAGGACGTGAAGGAGTACTACTTCTACGTCGACAGCACGCCCACGCACTCGTACATGAAGTACCTGTACAAGTACCCGCAGCGGGAGTTCCCGTACCGGGACCTGATCGAGGCCAATCGCACGCGCGGGCGCGAGGCGTTCGAGTACGAACTGCTCGACACGGGCGCCTTCGACGAAGATCGCTACTTCGACGTGTTCGTCGAATACGCGAAGGCCGGGCCGGAGGACGTGCTCGCCCGCATTACGGTCTTCAACCGCGGCCCGGAGGCCGCCCGGCTGCGTGTCCTGCCGACGCTGTGGTTCCGGAACACCTGGTCGTGGGACGAGGGGTCCGCGAAGCCCTCGCTGACGGAGGCGGCGCCGGGGACGATCCGGACCGCCCATGACGAGCTTGGCGAGTACTGGCTGTCGTGCGACGGCAGCCCCGAGCTGCTGTTCACGGAGAACGAGAGCAACGCCGAGCGGCTCTGGGGACAGCCGAATCCCTCGCCCTACCTGAAGGATGCCTTCCACGCGTACGTCGTCTCGGGGAATCGCCAGGCGGTGAACCCCGCGAAGACCGGGACCAAGGCCGCCGCCCACTACGTGCTGGACGTGCCGGCCGGCGGAAGCCGGACGGTGCGGGTGCGGCTCTCGGCCGCGCGTCCCGACGGCGCGTTCGCCGATTTCGATCAGACGTTCACGAGCCGCATCGGCGAAGCGGACGAGTTCTACCAGCGGATCACGCCGGCGGCCCTCAGCGAGGACGAACGCCGCGTGCACCGGCAGGCGCTGGCCGGCATGCTGTGGAGCAAGCAGTTCTACTACTTCGATCTGGAGCGATGGCTGCGGGAGCACAAGAGCCATCCGCTGCTCCAGGCGTCCCGCACGGGCGTGCGGAACTCGGAGTGGTTCCACATGCTCAACGCCGACATCATCTCGATGCCCGACAAGTGGGAGTACCCCTGGTACGCCGCCTGGGACCTAGCCTTCCACACTACGTCCCTGGCCCTGGTGGACTTCGACTTCGCCAAGGATCAGCTGCTGCTGATGCTCCGCACGCTCTACGCACATCCCAACGGCCAGATCCCGGCGTACGAGTGGAACTTCAGCGACGTCAACCCGCCGGTACATGCCTGGGCCACGCTTTACCTCTACAAGATGGAGCGGACGCTCGGGCGGTCGGACCTGCGCTTCCTGGAGCGGTCGTTCCAGGGCCTGATGCTGAACTTCAACTGGTGGGTGAACCGGAAGGACCCGTCCGGGCGCAACGTCTTTGCGGGGGGGTTCCTCGGGCTGGACAACATCGGCGTGTTCGACCGGAGCGCGCAGCTGCCCACGGGCGGCTCGCTCGAGCAGGCGGACGGGACGGCCTGGATGGCCTTCTACTGCCAGTGCATGCTCGAGATGGCGATGATCCTGAGCGAGTACGACGCGATGTACGAGGAGATCGCCTTCAAGTTCCTCCAGCACTTCCTGTGGATCTCCTACGCGATGGACCGCCTCGGCGAGCATCACGACGAGATGTGGGACGAGGAGGACGGCTTCTTTTACGACCTGCTCCGGCTGCCCGACGGCCAGGCGATGCGACTGAAGGTGCGCTCCCTGGTGGGACTGCTGCCGCTGTGTGCGTCCACGGTCTTCAACGGGGACTTCGCCACCAAGTACCCGAAGCTCGCGGAGATGATCGCCCTGTTCAAGAAGCGCCACCCCGAGCTGGTGTCCCACGTGGCCCCGACCGACACGGGGTTCATCGGCATCAAGAACCGCCGGATCCTGTCGATTCTCAACAAGAAGAAGCTGGAGCGCGTGCTGGGCTACATGCTGGACGAGCAGGAGTTCCTCGGACCGCACGGCATCCGGTCGCTCTCGCGCCACCACCTGCATCACCCGTTCAAGTTCTGGGTGGGACAGGAGGAGTTCACGGTGCAGTACCTGCCGGCCGAATCGAACACCGGGATGTTCGGCGGGAACTCCAACTGGCGGGGCCCGGTCTGGATGCCGGTCAACGCCCTGATCATCCGGGCGCTGCTCAACCTTTATACGTTCTACGGCGACGACTTCAAGGTCCAGTGCCCCACGGGATCGGGCCAGTACATGACCCTGTTCGAGGTGGCGCAGGAACTTGCGCGCCGGCTGGCCGCCACTTTCCTTCGCGGCGCCGACGGGCGACGGCCGGTCTACGGCGGGTCGGCGAAGTTCCAGGAGGATCCACACTGGCGGGACCTGATCCTGTTCTACGAGTACTTCCACGGCGACAACGGCGCCGGCCTCGGCGCCAGCCACCAGACGGGATGGACCGGCCTCGTCGCCCTGACCCTGGACCTCTTCGGGCGCCTCGACGCCAGGGCGCTGCTCGAGCTCGAGCGCGAGAAGCTGACGGATCGCCTGATGCGCGCACAGGTGAGCGGGGAACACGCCGCGGAATGACGCCAGCGGAGCCATGGGATGGCGGGCCGCGTACAATGGCGCCCGGCGGATGACGACACCCGTTGTGCGACTCCTGATTGCCCTGCTCGCCGTGGTGACGGCGGCCATGCCAGCGGCGGCGCAGGACCTCGAACCCAAGGCGTACTCCGCCAGCCCGGTGGCCACCACCTTCCTCATCGTCGGCGCGGCGCGATCCACGGGCTCGGTGGTGTTCGATCCCACCCTGCCGTTCAAGGACGTGGAGGCCCGCATCAACGGTCTCGCGCTCGGCGTGGGCACGACGTTTGGCCTGGCTGGAAAGCTGGCGCTCGTGTCGGCCGTCGTGCCCTACAGCTGGGGCGACATCAGCGGCCTCGTGCAGGAGGAGGCGCGCCAGATCACGCGCTCCGGCCTGGCGGATTCCCGTTTCAAGCTGTCGGTGAACCTGGTGGGCAATCCCGCCATGCGGGCCCGGGAGTTCGCGAAGGCGCCGCGGCGCACCATCGTGGGCACGAGCCTCACCGTGCAGGCGCCGAGCGGCCAGTACGACGAGACGAAGCTGATCAACCTGGGCACCAACCGCTGGGCGTTCAAGCCGGAAGTGGGCGTGTCGGTGCCACGCGGCCGCTGGGACATCGACGCGTACCTGGCCACGTGGCTCTTCACGGAGAACGCCGACTTCTACCCGGGCGGGCTGACGCGCACGCAGGACCCCGTGGTGGCGCTTCAGGCGCACGTGAGCTACACGTTCAAGCCACGCCTGTGGCTGGCGGTGGACAGCACGTGGTACGCGGGTGGCGCCGCGCAGGTGGAAGACGACGAGCCGATCGGCGCGGTGAGCAACTCGCGCCTGGGTGCCACGCTGTCGATCCCGGTCGGACAGCGCCAGTCGTTCAAGGTGTCGTACAGCGCGGGCGTGGCCGTCAGGACGGGGACGGATTTCCGGACGCTGGCGATCGGGTGGCAGTGGCTCTTCCTGCGCCCGTGAGGGCACCGGCACGCCACATGACCACCCAATCTTTCACGCGCGGGAGACGCCGGCCATGACGGCATCGCCCGCCACCTCCTCGAAACGGGCGCTGGAGCCGATCGATCGCATCTCGGAGGTGCTCTTCGGCCTGATCATGGTGCTGACCTTCACCGGCTCGCTCAGCGTCGCCGAGGCCGGCCGCGAGGACGTGCGCACGATGCTGGTCGGGGCGATCGGCTGCAACCTGGCCTGGGGCATCATCGACGCCGTCTTCTACCTGATGGGATGCCTGGCCGAGCGCGGCCGCAACCTGGCCAGGTTCCACGCGGTGCGCCGCGCCACGGATCCCGGCGAGGCCCACGGGCTGATCGCAGAGGCACTGCCTCCGGTGGTGGCCTCCCTGCTGAGCGCGTCCGAGCTCGAGTCCATTCGCACTCGCCTGCAGAAGGTGCCGGACCCCGGACCGGCGGTGGGACTGCACAGGGAGGACTACCGGGGAGCCCTCGCCGTCTTCCTCCTGGTGTTCCTCTCGACGTTGCCGGTGGCGCTGCCCTTCGTCTTCCTGGCCGAGGCGCAGGTGGCGATGCGGGTATCGAACGCCATCGCTGTCGTGTTGCTGTTCCTCGCGGGATACGGCTTCGGCCGGATTAGCGGGCGCAGGCCCGTGCTCGTCGGAGGCGTGATGGTCGTGCTCGGCCTGGCGCTCGTCGGCCTCACGATCGCGCTCGGCGGGTGACGGCGATGCGCATCCCTGCCCTTCTGTGCGGAGCCGCAATCGGGCTGGCCGCCTCCATCGCCGCGGCGCAGCCTGCGCAGGGCGCAGGCCCGCAGGCTGGCGCCTCCGCGGGACCGGAGTGGTCGGTCAGCGCCGCGGTGTACACCTACGTGGTGCCCGAGGACGACAACTTCGTGCAGCCCGAGGTTGCCGTGGATCGCGACTGGCTGCACATCGAGGCGCGGTTCAACTACGAGGACATCGACACGGCGTCGGCCTGGGTGGGCCGCACGTTCTCGGTGGGCGAGCGCGTGGCTCTCGAGATCACGCCCATGGCCGGCGCGGTGTTCGGGCAGACCAACGGCGGCGGAATCGGCTACACGGGTTCGCTCACGTGGCGGCGGCTGGATCTGAGCAGCGAGACCGAGTACGTCTTCGCGTCCGGCGATGCCGAGAGCTTCCTCTACACATGGTCGGAGCTCGGATGGGCCCCCGTGGGCTGGTTCCGCGGCGGCTTCAGCGTCCAGCGCACCAGGGTCTACCAGTCCGAATTCGACATCGAGCGCGGGTTCTTCGGCACGTTCTACCTGGGCCGGTGGGAGCTCTCGGCCTACGTGTTCAATCCCGACGCCGAGCCGACCGTCATCGTCGGGATCGCGCGCTCGTTCTGAGGGCCGGAGCGGCCCTCGCCTCCGGGCGCTGGCCTCGCCACCACGGGCGGCGTATCATGCCGCGCATGGCCGCCATCACCCTGCTCGTCAATGGGAAGAAGCACACGGTGGACGTGGAGCCCTCCACGCCGCTGCTGTACGTGCTCCGCAACGACCTCGACCTCTCCGGTCCTCGCTTCGGCTGTGGCCTGGGCCAGTGCGGCGCCTGCACGGTGCTGATTCGCGGTGAGGCCGTTCGCTCCTGCGTACGCGCCGTGTCGCAGGCGCAGAACGTCGAGATCACCACGCTCGAAGGACTGGCGAAGGACGGGCAGCTCCATCCGATTCAGCAGGCCTGGATCGACGAGCAGGTGCCGGCCTGCGGCTTCTGCCAGAACGGGCAAATCCTCACCGCGAAGGCGCTCCTCGACAAGACGCCGAACCCCACCGACGCGCAGATACGCGAGGGCATGCAGCGCACGATCTGCCGCTGCATGACCTACTACCGGATCAACGCGGCCGTGAAGCTGGCCGCGCGGAGGATGGCGTAATGTTCCGCCGGGACTTCCTGAAGTCGTCCGGGATGCTCGTCGCGTCCGTGGCAGCCATCTCCGTCGAGGGCGTCGAGGCGTTCCTTCAGCAGCCCGCGGCGCCTGGCGCGGGGCCGTACCCGGACCCGGACTTCCATCAGCTCGACTCGTGGATCGTCATCCGGCCCGACAACACCGCCACGTTCTTCGTCGGCAAGACGGATCTCGGCCAGGGCACGGGCACGGCGTTTCGCCAGATCATGGCGGACGAGCTGGACATCGCCTTCGACAAGACCACGTGCGTGATGGGCAGCACGGACGTCACGGTGGACCAGGGCGGCTCGGGTGGCTCAGACGCGCTGCAGACCGACGGCTACCCGATGCGGCGCGTGGCCGCAGAGGCCCGCCGCGTACTGTTGGAGATGGCAGCCGCACATTTCGGCGTCGCCGTGTCGGCCCTGACGGTCGCCGACGGCGTGGTGTCCGCGCGCGGAGGCGAAGGCTCGGCGGCGCGCAGCATCACCTACGGCGAGCTGATTGGCACGAGGAAGTTCAACGTCACGCTCACCGGGAAGAACACCGACACGGTCACGGGGGCCGCGCCGCTGAAGCCGGTCCAGGAGATGAAGAACGTCGGAAAGTCCCCACGTCGCGACGACGTCCCCGCCAAGGTGGACGGCACGCAGAAATGGGCCGTGGACGTGAAGCTCCCCGGCTTGGTGCACGCGCGCCACGTGCGGCCTCCGGTCGCGGGCGCCACGCTCGTCGGCATCGACGAATCCTCGGTGAAGGACGTCCCCGGCCTCGTTCGTGTCGTCAGCAGGGGCAACTACGTCGCCGTCGTCTGCGAGCGCGAGGAGCACGCCATCCGGGCCGCGCGGCAGCTGAAGGTCACGTGGAAGAACCCGGCCTCGCCGGCGTTCCCGGCGTCCGAAGGCCTCTTCGACTACATGCGCAGCACCACGCCGTCCTCGACCGGCAAGCCCGTGTTCGTGGGGAACGTGGACACCGCCCTGTCCGGGGCAGCCACCGTCCTCGAGGCCGAGTACGACGTGCCCTTCCAGGGCCACACGGCGTTCGGCCCGGCGCACGCAACGGCCGATCCCTCGAACGACCAGCTCACGATCTACTCGAACGACATGAAGTCCTACGGCCTGCGCAACGGCGTGGCGCGGTTCCTGAACATCCCGCGCGACCGGGTGCGCGTCATCTGGATGCAGGGCCCGCAGGCCTACGGGCGCACCGCGGCGGACGATGCGGGGTTCGAGGCCGCGTTCCTGGCGAAGGAGCTGGGGAGGCCGGTGCGCGTGCAGTGGACGCGGCAGGAAGAAACCGCGTGGGACACCAAGGGGCCCGCGTATGCGGTGAGGATGCGCGGCGCGATCGATGCCCAGGGGACCCTCGTGGCGCTGTCGTACGATGCAATCGCCGCGGATCACAACCACCTCGGTTACAACGAGCACGACACCGTGCTGATCGCGCAGCTCACGGGCCGGCGCAAGCAGGAGCCGGCGGCGGGCCGCGCGTCGTACCCTTCAGACATGTACGCGATTCCGAACCGCCGGATGGCCGGGAGCGTCGTGCCGTTGCCGCTCGTGTGGGAGACCCCGCTGCGCACGGGCAACCTGCGCGACCCGGACGGCCCGCAGGTGACGTTCGCGTCCGAGAGCTTCATCGACGAGCTCGCCGCCGCCGCCAAGGCGGATCCGGTGGCTTTCCGCCTGAAGCTGATCGAGTCCGGTACGGGCGACGACAGCGGCTTCAAGCGCGCCCGGTCCATCGCCTGCATCAAGGCGGCGGCGGAGACGTTCGGCTGGGACACGCGCCCGTCACCGCGCCCACGCGGCAACGGCGATGTCCTGACCGGCCGCGGCATCGCGTACGCGTACCGCAGCCAGACGGTGGTGGCCGAGATCGCGGAAGTCGAAGTCAACCGGAAGACCGGGCGCATCTGGGTGAAGCGTCTCGTAGTCGCACACGACTGCGGGCTGGTCGTGAACCCCGAGGCGCTCACCCGCACCCTCGAGAACGGCGCCCTCCACTCCCTCAGCCGCGCCCTCCACGAGGAGGTGACCTTCGACGGCCAGAAGATCACCAGCGTGGACTGGATCAGCTCGCCGACGCTGACGCACGCCGACGTGCCGGAGCGCATCGACATCGTCCAGGTGAACGGGGACCCGAACCCGGGCCGGCCGGACCTGCAGCACTACGGCGCGGGCGAAACGGTGTGCAAGCCGATGCTGGCGGCGGTGGACAACGCCGTGTTCGACGCGACCGGCGTGCGGATGCGCCGCATCCCGCTCACGCCGCGGCGCGTCCTGGCCGCGCTCGGCAGCTGAGCACCGGCCTGCCGCGTTACGCGGCGGCCACGAGGCATGACCCCAATTGGGGCCGGATGTCGCATGACATGGGCAAGCCGGAGGTTCCTTCATGCGCAGCTGCCTCGGACGGTCGTCAGTCGCGACCTTTCTCCTGATGGGTACGGCGTCGCTCGCGGCGGCGCAGACCTCGCTCACCGTGTCCGCCGATGTCGTCACGCCGGGCAGTGCCATCACCGCGACGGTGACGGGCCCGCCGGGGCAGTTCTACGCGGTCATCGGGAGTTCGGTCGGGTCGGGTGTCAGCTACGGCGGGGTCGCGCTCGGCGTGGGCGCCGACTTCGTCATCCTCTCTCAGGGCGTGCTCGACGGCACGGGCACCGTGTCGGTGCCCGTGACACCCCCGTTCGGGGGGACGGTGCTCGACCGTTACTACCTCCAGGCGGCCACGTCGCCCTCACCCTCGTTCATCCCGCTGTCGGCATATCAACACCCTCGATCCCGATGGCATCAGCCTGAAGGCGATTCAGGCGCTCGACGCCCGAACGCAGGCGACGCGTGAGGACGTCGAACGGCTGACCGACGAGAACGCCGCGCTGCGGCGGGCACTGGAGGCCGTGCGGCGGGAGATCGAGGCGCTGAAGGCCTCGACTGCGTCTCGCCCGCGCTGATGGCCTCGCCCCGGGTGAAAAGACGTCCCAGGTCCGTCTCAGGCAGGTGTCCCCCGATGATGCCAGCCCTGCCAGAGCCTGCTAGACTGTGCCCCTCCGGCCGCCGATACGGCGGCCGGGATGCGGCGACGTCATCTTCACCCGGGAGTCCCCATGACCGGTGGCATCGACTCGTGCGCGGTTCTCGTCGAGCATCGTCAACCGGATCCCGCGGACGGCGGCGGGCTGTTCCCCCTCGTCTACGCGGAGCTTCGCCGGCTGGCGCGCTGGTATCTCACCCATGAGCGTGCGGGGCACACCCTCGATGCCACCGCGCTGGTCCACGAGGTCTACCTTCGGCTCGTCCCGCACGGCGGGCCCGCGTGGACCGACCGGCGTGCCTTCGTCGGTGTGGCCTCGCACGTCATGCGCGAGGTCCTGGTGGAGCACGCCCGCAGCCGGCACCGCGCCAAGCGCGGCGGCGATCGGTCACGCGTCCCGCTCGAGGACCACCTCGCCCGAATCGACGCCGACTTCGACCGGTGGGAAGACCTCGATCGGGCACTCGCCCGCCTCGCCGCGCTGGATGCGCGGCAGGCGCAGGTCGTGGAGCTCCGTTACTTCGGCGGTCTCTCGGTCGAGGAAGCCGCGGACGTGCTGGGTGTCTCGCCGAAGACCGTGAAGCGGGACTGGAGCGTGGCCCGGGCCTGGCTCCGCCGTGAGCTGGAGGCGTGACCCCGCCGCACACAAAACGTCGCATTCCGTCCTTGAAGTGGTGGACGCGCGTCGATGACCCCTGGCACCTGGTCCCGCATCTCCGACCTGTTCGCGGAGGCCCTCGAGCGTCCGTCCGGCATGCGGGAGGCGTTCGTAGCGGAGCTCCGGCAACGCGACGCGATGGCGGCGGCCGAGGTGACCTCGCTGCTCGAAGCCCACGCCCGCCCCGGTGAGTTCCTGCCGGAGTTGCCGGACGGTGACGAGCCCGCGGATCTCACGGGGCGCGTCGTCGGTCCCTATCGGCTGGTGCGCCTCATCGGGGCCGGTGGCACGGGCGTGGTGTATCTCGCCGAGCGCAACGACGGCGCCTTCGCCAGGCGCGTCGCGGTGAAGCTGCTGTCCGCGTCGTTCCAGCAGTCGCGCGAGCGGTTCCTGCACGAACGGCGGATTCTGGCGGGCCTCGATCACCCGAACATCGCCCGGCTGCTCGACGCCGGAACCACGGCGGACCACGTGCTCTACCTGGTGATGGAGCACGTCGAGGGCGTGCCCATCGATCGCTACTCCCACGAGCGGCAGGCAACGGTCGACGAGCGGCTGGCGCTGCTCCTCCAGGTGTGCGCGGGCGTGGCCCACGCGCACCGCAACCTGGTGGTGCACTGCGACATCAAGCCCGAGAACATCCTCGTGGGCCCGGACGGCGCCGTCAAGCTGCTCGACTTCGGCATCGCGCGACTGATGGACCCGGACCGCGCCGTCACACGGTGGCGGCCGGCAACGCCCGCGTATTCGAGCCCCGAGCAGCTGCGAGGCGAGGCGATCACCACGGCGTCGGATGTCTACTCGCTGGGCGTCCTCGCCTATGTGCTCCTCACCGGATCCGGACCGTACAGCGTCCTGTCCAATCGCCCCGACGAGATGATGCACGCCGTCCTCACCGCCGAGCCTCGGCGGGCGGCCCACATGCCTGGACTGTCACCGACGGCTCGACGAGCGGTGACGGGCGACCTGGAGAACGTGCTCGCCATGGCCGTCGCGAAGGAGCCCGCTCGACGGTACAGCTCGGTCGAGCAGTTCGCCGACGACCTGCAGGCGGTACGCAGCGGGCGCGTGGTCCGCGCGCGGCCCGCCACGCTCGGATACCGCCTGCGTCGTGCCGTGGGCCGCCACCGGCTGGCGTTCGCGCTGGGCGCGGTCCTGGGGACCAGTCTCGTCGGAACGACGGTGTCGAGTGTCTGGCAGGCCAGGCTCGCCGAACGACGGTTTGCGGATCTCAGGGCCTTCGCGCGCGCCGTCGTGTTCGACGTCAACGACGCGCTCGCGCCAATTGCGGGCACGGTGGGCGCGCGCAGCCTCCTCGTGCAGACCGCCCTGCGCTACCTGGATCGGCTCGCGGAGGGACGCCCGGCGGATCCGTTGTTGCGAGAGGAGCTCGCGGCGGCCTACCTCCGTATCGGCAAGGTCCAGGGAGGGGCCTTTCTGCCCAACCTCGGGGACTCGAGCGGGGCGATCGCGAGCTTCCGCAAGGCCATGGCGGTGGCCGGCGAAGGTGGCGCTCCGGCGATCGAACGGCTGCGGATCGAGGCGCTCATCAGCGAGGCGCAGCTCGCCGTGGATCCGATTCGGGGCACGCCGGGGTTCGACGCCGCCGCGCGCGCGGCCGAACGCCTGCTGGCCGCAGACGAGACCGACCTGCAGAGCCTCCGCCTGCTGGCCGATGCGATCCACGGGCGCGCGACGATTGCCCACCTCACCGGCAACGTGCCGCTCCACACAGCAACGGCGAGGCGTCAGATTGCGGTGCGCGAGCGCGTACAGGCCGCCGGCGGCACGACGTGGCAGGACGCGGCCAGCCTGGCCCGCGCCCGGGCGCAGCTGGCGCTGGCACTGGAGCAGGAGGCCGACTACGAGGGCGCGCTCACCGAACTGGACCGCGCGCAGGCGACCCTGGCCGCGGCGATCGGGCTGAGCGGTCCCAACCAGATGGTCGAGCGGGGCCTCGCCGAGGTGCGATCCCGCAGGGCGCCGGTACTTCTCGCCCTGGGACGCGTCGACGAGGCGGCACGTGAGGCGCTGACCGCGGCGGACCTGCTGCAACCGCTCGTCGCCTCGGATCCGCTCAACGTGCAGTACCGGGCCGATCTGGCCTACGCGTGGCTTCGCCTCGGCGATGCACGGCGCGCCCAGGGCAGGCTCGACGAGGCGCTCGCCCTGCACCGGCAGGCGCTGACGGTCCGGCGCGAGCGGGCGGAGCACCATGCGGGCTTCATCTTCGTGCCGTGGGAGCTCACGCGCAGCCTCAACGCGGTGGCGAACCTCCTGCTCGAGCACTCGCCGGCAGGAACGGACGAAGCCCTCCGGCTCTTCACGGAGGCGCGTGACGTGGGGATCCGCACGCTCGAGCGGGCTCCGAGTTACACCCAGATCCGGCGCCAGGTGGCCCTGGCGGAGGACGGGGTCGCCAGGGCCACACGGGCCAGGGCGGGGCGAATCCCCGGTCCAACGCCGCCCCGGTAGCAGCGCCGATCTGCGGCGATCGACTGCCCACCCGCTGCCGCGAGCACGCTGCACGCGGTGGCGGCTGTGACCTCGCGTTTCCGTTTCCTGCAGTAGACGGCCTCACTCCCGAGCGCCGTGGCAGGAGGATGGTCATGTCGAGCTGGTTCCGCGTCTCATCGTTCGTCGTGTGCTCGGTTCTCGTCGCGGCGGCGACGGACGTCGGGGCCCAGTCCCTCGGGACGTTCCGGTGGCGCACCGAGCCGTACTGCAATGTCGTGACCGTGACGGTCACGCCCGTCGGCGGCGTCTACGTCCTCGACGGCTTCGACGAGCAGTGCGGAGGAAACCCCAGGCAGCCGGTGCGCGGCGTCGCGGTGCCCCAGGCCAACGGCAGCATCACGCTCGGCTTGAGCGTGGTGATGCTTCCGGGTGGCACCCCGACCAACATCGAGGCAGGCATCAGTCCGTCCGGGCTGAGCGGCACGTGGCGGGACAGCGCCGGCAACTCCGGAGACTTCACGTTCAACCCTGCCGCCTCCACGAGCGGCGGTCCGCGGCCCGGGCCCGTGCCTGCCGGCGGTCCGCTGCCGAGCACGTTCATCGTGCAGCCGCAGGGCGGGCTCGCGGTTGCCGCCGACGTGAACCAGGCCGCGCCGATACCTGCCACCGGGCCGGGCCAGCGGATGATGTGGTGGGGCTCCAAGTCGGCGTTTCGCGCCGGCAAGGTCCAGGGGCCACAGTGGGACGCCGTCAACACCGGCTTCTACAGTGCCGCGTTCGGGCTGAACACGGTCGCGGCGGGCACGGCGTCCTTCGCCGCCGGCGTCGACACCGGCGCGCTGGGTGTCGCGAGCGTGGCGCTCGGCACGGGCTCCATCTCCGGCGACGGATCCTTCACCTTCGCGGATCGATCGTCCTCCGGCGGATTCCAGTCCGGCGCGAACCAGTTCAACGTCCGCTCCGCCGGTGGCGTCGGTTTCTACACGAGCGGGTCGCTCTCCTCGGGTGTCGAGCTTCGACCGGGCGCCAGCGCATGGTCGTCCGTCTCGGACGTGAACCGGAAGGAGAACTTCCGTGATCTCGACGCGGACGACGTCCTCGCGAAGATCGCCGCGATGCCAATCCGCGAGTGGAACTACAAGGCGCAGGATGCGGCGGTCCGGCACGTGGGGCCGACGGCACAGGACTTCCATGCCGCGTTCGGGCTGGGCGAGGACCCGCTGCGCATCAGCACCATCGACGCCGACGGCATCGCGCTGCGCGCGATTCAGGCGCTCGAAGCCAGAACGCGTGACGAGAACGCCGCGCTGAAAGCGCAGCTCGCCGCCGTGCAGGCGCGTCTCGACCGGCTCGAGGCCGAGAAGCGCTAGTCCAGGGGCTCGTCGGCCCCGCATCACCAGGATCCCGGTTCGCAACAGGAGAGGTCTGTCATGTTCCGTTCGCTCGTCATCCTTGCGTCGTTCGTCGCTGTCGCGTCGAGCGCGGCGGCACAGCCGCTCGGCACGTTCCGGTGGCAGACCCAGCCGTACTGCAACGTGCTCACGTTGACCGTCACGCAGCAGGGCAGCGTCTATGCGCTCGACGGCTTCGACGATCAGTGCGGCGGCGCCGCGCACGCGACGGCCTCCGGCATCGCCGTGCCGAACCCGGACGGCACGATCCAGCTCGGCGTGACGGTCGTGACGGCGCCAGGGGGCCGGCCCGTGCACATCACCGCGCCGCTGGACACGAGGACCTTCACCGGCGCCTGGACCGACAACGGCGGCAACTCGGGAACCCTCGCCTTTGGCGCGAATACCGGAGGACACCCGCGCCCGATCCCGACCCCGATTCCCCCGTCGATCGACCTGCGGTCCGACAGCAGTATCGTGGCGCGCGGGACCGAAGCGCCGGGACCGAACCCGCCGATCAGCCGGAGCACGCGCTTCCTCTGGGATGCCGGCAAGGGCGCGTTCCGCGCAGGCGGGATCTTCTACGGCACCGAGGACGACGAGATCGGCCGGTTCTCGGTGGCCTTTGGCCTGGGTGCCAGGGCGACGGGGGTGTCCAGCTTCGCCGTGGCCTCCGGAACCGCGGCCGGCGCGAGCAGCATTGCCCTGGGATGCTGCGGGGCGATGGGGGACGGCTCGGTCGCGATTGGGAGTTTCGCGGGCGCGCACGGCCGATTCAGTCTCGCCCTTGGGCGCGCCTCGGCCTCTGGCGTGAGCAGCGTGGCGATCGGCTCGGACGCCTACGCCGACCACGCGGGCGCCATCGTCCTCGGAGACGCATCTGGGAACTCCGTGAGGAGCTCGGCCGCGAACCAGCTCACGGCTCGCGTGGGGGGCGGCGTACGGTTCTTCAGCAACACGCTGATGACGACGGGTGTCACGCTGGCCCCGAACGCCAGCGCCTGGGCGTCGCTGTCCGACGCGAACAGCAAGGAGCACTTTCGGGAGCTGGACGGCGCCGACGTGCTCGAGAAGCTGGCGAGGATGCCGATTCAGGAGTGGAACTACAAGGCGCAGGACGCGTCGATCCGCCACGTGGGGCCGACGGCACAGGACTTCCATGCCGCGTTCGGGCTGGGCGAGGACCCGCTGCGCATCAGCACCATCGACGCCGACGGCATCGCGCTTCGGGCCATTCAGGCGCTCGAGGCACGCACGCGGGCCGCGATGGACGAGCTCCGTCGTGAGACGGCCGAGCTCAGGCGGGAGAACGCGGACCTCAGGGCGGTCATCAGTGCCCTGCAGGTGCGGCTCGACACACTCGACCGCCAGCGCGACTGAGCGGGCTGGTCCTTGAAATAGTCATTGGGGTCATCGAATGACACCCATGGTCAAGACGCAGGTGTATCTGCGCGACGAGGAGCTCAGCGGTCCGGTTGCGCTCTAGGACGGTCTGCCGGCACGGACATCGTGGCGTTCGCGTTCGATTCCCATTTCGCGGCGGCCGGGTTCCGGATGGTGGGCTAAGGGGGCGCGCGCTCTGACGCCGGAAAAGATCCTGGTAAGGGCCTCAGTTCTCGTTCGGGCTGATCCTCTACGAGCTGGTGGCGGACCGGAAGGCCTTCGCGCGCGAGAGCAGCGCCGAGACGCTGACGGCCATCATTCGCGAGGACGCCGCGCCGCTACCGGCCACGGTGCCGGCGCCGCTGCGGTGGACGATCGAACGGCTGCTCGCGAAGGACCCGGCCGAGGTGCTCGCCCGTCAGGTACGAAATGCACCCTCAGGGGAGGCAAATGGAGTCCCGTAGGTGGAGAAATCGCGAAAATCCGTTGTCAGCACGAACGCACCATCGTAGTTGCGCGCCAGCACGACGGCGCACCCGTCGGCAAAGTCCATTCGTGGCGCCCACCGTTCGATCTCGTCGAACACGGACGGCAGCCGATCCGGGCCGAATGCGACGACATCCATTCGACCCACCAGGCGACGCAGCGCCCGGACCGCCACCGGGTGATTCTCCAAGCCGTGCTGGGCCTCGGCGATCGCCGCTTCACACGTGATGAACCGAGCGGGAACCGAGCGGAACACCCGGACGGCCCACGCATGATCGACGTCGCCGCGATCGACGGCGGCCTTAAGCGGTCCGGCGTCGACGATGACGGTTCTTCGCGGCGAGACGGTGGCGGACTTTTTCACGAATGGTCTCGTGGCCGCGAGGCAGGGTCACCGCGCCGAAGACGTCTTCGAGCCCGGCGAAGGGATGATCCGTTGACGCCGCGCGCCGTTCGAACACATAGACCCCGTGTGTGCCGCTGACGATCACGGAGTCGCCTCGATCCGCGGCCTCACGCGCCTGGCGGAAGTGTCGCTGAAACGCCGTCAGCGTGGTCTTCATCGTCATCAGATTATCTGATTGGCCGGCGCGGCGTCAACGACGTCGTCCTGTTCAGGGGGCTGAAGTAGATGCTCGACTCCGGAACCCGCCTCGGCCACCGATCGGTACGTCATCAGGGCTGAGCTGGGCACTCACGCGTCGCGCAGTCGTGTAATGTTGGGGCCACCCTGGGAGGTCCCCGATGAAGTTCCACGGCCCTGTCGTCCTGCTGGCCCTGCTGGCCGCCGGCACCCTCTCCGCCGACGAAGGCCCGGCCTTCTACCGCAACCCGACGCTGAGCGCCACGGCCATCGTGTTCGAGTACGGCGGCGATCTCTGGAGCGTCCCGCGGCAGGGCGGGCAGGCCTCACGCCTGACCACCGGCCCGGGAGAAGAAACCAACCCGATCTTCTCGCCCGACGGCTCGATGGTCGCCTTCTCGGGCCGCTACGACGGCAACGTGGACGTGTTCGTCGTCTCCGCGGCGGGCGGCGTGCCGAAGCGGCTGACGTATCATCCGGGCTCCGATCTCGCGCGCGGATGGACGCCTGACGGCAAACGGGTCCTCTTCGCGTCGGGACGATCCGCCGCGCCCGCGCGGTACCAGGAGCTGTTCACGATCGGCCTCGACGGCGGACCCGAGCAGCGCCTGCCGCTCCCCATCGCGTTCGAGGGGGCCTACTCGGCAGACGGCGCACGCATCGCCTACGTGCCGATGTCCCGCGCGTTCACGGCCTGGAAGCGCTATCGGGGCGGCCAGACGACCCCGGTGTGGCTGGCGGACCTGGCGACTTCGCGCGTGGAGGCGGTGCCGCGCGACAACTCGAACGACTATCGGCCGATGTGGGCGGCCGGCAAGGTGTGGTTCCTGTCGGACCGCGAAGGCCCGGTGACGCTGTTCAGCTACGACCCGCGCACGAAGACGGTGGCCCGTGCGGTGGAGAACCGCGGGCTCGACTTCAAGTCGGCCTCGGCGGGGCCTGATGCCATCGTCATCGAGCAGTTCGGGAGCCTCCACCTTTACGACCTGAAGACCGGGCGGCTCGATCCGGTGAAGGTGAGCGTGTCGGGCGATCTCGAAGAGGTACGGGAGCGGTTCGTCAAGGTGGGCACGCGGTTGACCAGCGCCTATCTGTCGCCAGGCGGCGCCAGGGCCGTGTTCGAGGCCCGAGGCGAGATCATCACCGTGCCCGAGGAGAAGGGCGATCCCCGCAACCTCACCAACTCGCCCGGCGTGATGGAGCGCGACCCGGCGTGGTCGCCGGACGGCTCACGCATCGCCTTCTTCTCCGACGAGTCCGGTGAGTACGCGCTGCACGTCGTGCCGCAGGACGGCTTGGGCGAGGCGCGGAAGATCGTCCTCGGCGGTCAGGCCAGCGTCTATCGGTCTCCACGCTGGTCGCCCGACAGCCGGAAGATCGCCTTCGTCGACGTCCACCTTGCGGTCTGGTACGTGGACCTCGACAGCGGCATGCCGGTGAAGGTGACCACGGATCGCTACTACGGCAATCTCGGCGACCTGGTGCCGTCGTGGTCGCCCGACTCGAAGTGGCTCGCCTATGTCACGCGGTTGGACAACTACCTGGGCGCCGTTCACGTCTACTCCCTCGCCGACGGCAAGGCCACCCAGGTGACCGACGGCATGAGCGATGCCCGCCACCCGGTGTGGGACAGAAGCGGCAAGTACCTCTACTTCACCGCGTCCACCGACTCGGGCTCCTCACTGCAGCCGGACATCCAGTCGGTGGGCCGGACGCCGACGGCAAGCATCTACCTCGTCGTCCTCGACAAGGACGAACCGTCGCCGCTCGCGCCCGAAAGCGACGAGGAAGGGGCGACCGGCCAGGGGCGCGGCGACGAGGGCAATCGCGAAGCGGGCACACGGGGGCCCGAGGGTGCGCCCTCGCCGGCGGCGGCGCGAGGAGCCACGCCCGACGTGACGATCGACTTCGACAACATCCTCCAGCGCGTGCTCGCGCTGCCGATGCCGCCGCGACGGTACACCGACCTGCAGACCGGGAAAGCCGGCACGCTCCTGGCGCTGGAGCTGCCGCCTTCGGCGCCCGGCCCGCCCGGCAGCGGCCTCACCGTCCACCGCTTCGATCTCAGACAGCGGCGGAGCGATACACCCGTCAGCAACGTGCGCGTCTTCCAGATCGCGGACAACGGCGAGAAGATGCTCTACAGCCAGGGCCAGGGCGATCGCACGCGCTGGATGATCAGCACCCTCCGGCCGCTGCCGCCGGCGAACGGGGACGGCGCTCCTGCGCCGCGCCCCGGCGACGGGGGCGCGAAGACGCTCGCGACGGCCGATCTCGAAGTGAAGATCAACCCGCGTCTCGAATGGCCGCAGATGTTCCGTGACGTATGGCGCATCCAGCGGGAGATGTTCTACGACCGCAGTCTGCACGGCGTGAACATCGCGGACGCGATGGCGAAGTACGAACGGTACCTGCCGGGCGTGTCGTCGCGCGGCGAGCTGACCTACCTGTTCCAGGAGATGATGGGGGAACTGACCGTGGGACACCTCAGCGTCATCGGCGGCGAGCAGCCCGAGGTGAAGACGGTGGAGACCGGCCTGCTCGGCGCCGACTACGCGATCGCCAACGGCCGTTACCGGTTCGCGCGGATCTACAACGGTGAGAACTGGAACCCGACGCTCCGGGCGCCGCTGACCGCGCCTGGCGTCAACGTGACCGCCGGCGAGTATCTGCTTGCGGTTGACGGAAGGAACGTGGCCGCCACCGACAACGTGTACAGCTTCTTCGAAGCACGGGCCGGCAAGCAGGTGCGGCTCCGCGTCGGACCGAACCCGAACGGCGATGGCGCCCGCGACGCGGTGGTGGTGCCCGTGCCGTCCGAGGCGAACCTGCGCACGCTAGCCTGGGTGGAGGACAACCGCCGGAAGGTGGACCAGATGACCGGCGGCCGCGTCGCCTACATCTACATGCCCGACACGGCCCTGGGCGGGTACACGAACTTCAACCGCTACTTCTTCGCCCAGGTGAACAAGGACGCGGCCATCGTCGACGAGCGCTTCAACGGCGGCGGCATGCTGGCCACCGATATCGTCGAGATGCTGTCGAGGAAGCCACTGAGCCGCGTCGCCACGCGTGACGGCGAAGACGAAGTGCAGCCGCAGGGCGCCATCTACGGGCCCAAGGTGATGATCGTCAACGAGTTCGCCGGGTCGGGCGGCGACGCGATGCCGTGGTACTTCCGCCGCGCCGGCGTCGGCCCGCTCGTGGGGAAGCGGACGTGGGGCGGGCTCGTGGGGCGCGCCGGCGCGCCGGCGCTGATGGACGGCGGCATCGTCACCGCGCCCAGTTCGGCGGTGTGGGACCCCACGCAGTCGAAGTGGATTGCCGAGAACGTCGGCGTCGAGCCCGATGTGGAGGTCGAACACGATCCCGCCGCCGTGCGCCAGGGCCGCGACCCGCAACTGGAGAAGGCCGTGGAGATCGTCATGGCCGAACTGAAGAAGCAGCCGAGCGGCCAGCCGAAGCGCCCGGCGTTCCCGAACTACCAGCGGCCGGGCGGCCCGCCGACGGCGGGAACGGCGAACGCCGTGCGCCGGTGAGCAGCGAGCCGGCGGCTCACACGGGTCGGAACGGGTCGACGATCTTCACGCCGGCCTTCGCGAAGTCCGTGCGGTTTCGCGTGACGACCGTCAGGTCGTGCACCAGCGCCGTCGCGGCGATCAGGCTGTCCTTGATGGGCATCGCCGTGCCGGCCCTGCGCAACTCGGCCAGCAGCGCCGCCCATCGCAAGCCCGTGTCCGCGTCCCAGGGAACGCAGTGCAGGCGCTGCACGCCGGTCTCGAACCATTTTTCCAGCGCCGCTCGCTTCCGTCCCTTCGGCAGCAGGAGGATGCCGAAGCGAAGCTCGCCGAGGATCACCGGGTCTACGGCGATCTCCCGGGCGTGCGCCCGCAGCCACTCCACGACGAGGGTGGCCGGCGCAGGCCTGGTCGCCTCGCTGAGGACATTGGCGTCGACGAGGTACGTCACAGCGTGTCCGTGGACTGGGAAGCGATCGGCACGAAGTAGCCCTTCGCCGGGCACGCCAGGAGCCATTCGATGGCCCCTTCGCTCGTGGCCCCGACGCGCCGCACGAGGCGATACGCACCCCGCTCGATCCGTTCGACATCGAACTCCTGGCCGGGCTCGATGTCATCGAGCTGCCGCAGCTCGGCCGGGAGCACGATCTGGCCCTTCGAGGAGACGGTGGTCTTCACAGATGTAAGGTAACGTCTTACCTTCGGCCGGTCAAGTCAGCGGGGCCCGACTGGGCGGTGAGTCATCGTCCGACGAGCGGAACCGCCCGGGTCGAGAGCGCGAGGCTCACGCGGGTCGGGACGGGTCGACGCGGCACGCGACCGGAGGTGTCATCTGAGGCGGTACAGGTACAGGAGCGCTGCCCACCCACTGGGAAGCAGACGCGACGGTTTGTCGAGCGCACGGCCGTAGCGGACCGCCATCTCGAGAAAGAACCGCGCGTGGAAGAAGGCCTCGACGTTGAGATCGATGCCGACGACGTCGTGCGGCGGTCCAGCCCGACCACGACGATCGCCGTAACCTCAGCGCACGCTAGAATGCCCGCACCGATGCCTCTGCAGCCTGGCGCACGGGTCGGCCCCTACGTCGTCGTCGACGCGATCGGCGCCGGCGGGATGGGGCAGGTCTACAAGGCCCGCGACACCCGGCTCGACCGCCTGGTCGCGATCAAACAGTCGGCCGCGGAGTTCAGCGCCCGCTTCGAGCACGAGGCCCGCGCCGTCGCGGCGCTGAATCACCCGAACGTCTGCCAGCTCTACGACGTCGGGCCGGACTACCTCGTCATGGAGTTCGTCGAGGGGAAGCCCCTGGCGCCGGTGGACGGCACGCGCAAGCTGCTCGACCTCGCGGTGCAGATTGCCGACGGCATGGCGGCGGCCCACACCGCGGGCATCGTCCATCGCGACCTGAAGCCGGACAACATCCTGGTGACGGCCGACGGGCGCGTGAAGATCCTCGACTTCGGGCTCGCGAAGGCCGTCGCCGGTGGCGAGGAGCACACGCGCGCGTCACTCACCGGTGCCGGTACCGCGATTGGCACCGTGCACTACATGTCGCCGGAGCAGGCGCGTGGGCAGAGCACGCTCGGGCCGCAACCGGACCAGTTCTCGTTCGGGCTGATCCTCTACGAGCTGGTGGCGGGCCGGAAAGCCTTCGCGCGCGAGAGCAGTGCCGAGACCTTGACCGCCATCATCCGCGAGGACGCCGCGCCACTGCCGGCGACGGTGCCGGCGCCGCTGCGGTGGATCATCGAGCGGCTGCTGGCGAAGGATCCGGCCGAGCGCTACGACTCCACGCGCGATCTGTATCGCGAGCTGAAGCAGCTGCGCGAGCGACTCTCGGATGCGACGACGCCGCTGTCGGGCGTGAGCGCAGCCGCGGGCGCGGCACCTGCTCCAGTGTCTCGCTCCAGGCGATGGCTCCCGCTCGTCGCCGCGGTGGCACTTGCGGCGGTTGCCAGCGGCCTGACGTGGGCGCTGGCGCCGCGCGGCGGCGACGGCGCGAACGACCTCGCTGCGTATCGCTTCACCCCTCTCAGCGTCGCGGCACCCACCGAACGGGAGCCCGCGTGGTCGCCTGACGGCCGATCGATTGCCTACACGGCCAGCATCGACGGCATCCAGCAACTGATGGTGCGCGAGGTCGGGGCCGCGAGTGCGGTGCAGCTCACCAGAGGCGAATCGGGTGTTCGCAGGCCGTTCTGGGCGCCCGACGGGTCACGGGTGTACTTCCTGAGCGGTCCCGTTTCGGCGCTCTGGTCGGTGAGCGCGGTTGGCGGTGAACCAGAGCTGGTGATCGAAGGCGCAACCTCCGCCGCGATCCACCCGCGCGACGGTCGCTTCGTGTTCGCTCGCGGAGGCCGCCTCTGGATGCTCGATCCGTCGTCGGGCCTGGACGGCGGGGACCCACGACCATTCGGCCAGGCGCCTTTCGAAGGCCCCGGGGACGTGCGATCGTTTTCGCCAGACGGGACGAAGCTTGCGGTCGGTCAGAACGAGACGTTCTGGCTGCTGGCATATCCTGGCGGCGCGGCACGACCGCTGCGCATCGCTGGCCTTCGCAGTCCCAGTCAGGGATCGACCGCCTGGATGCCCGACAGCCGGCACTTCGTCAGCGAGGAGATGGAGCTTGCCAGCCCCGGCTTCGTGATGGTAGACACCGACACCCTGACATCGCGCACGATTTTGAGAAGTCAGGCGCCGCTCCTGACTCCGAGTGTGTCGCCGGATGGCACACGCCTGGCGTACAGCACCGGAGATGGCCGCTGGAAGATCGTAGAGGTGTCCCTCGCCGATGGCCGGGTGCGCGAGCTCGGTAGCGGCAGCCATCTGGCGTGGTTTCCGTCGCTGAACCCCGATGGGACACGACTGGCCTTCTCGGAGGGCAGGGGCCCCATGCACATTCGCGAGATGACCCTGGCGCCGGCGGGTGAGGTGCTGTCCAGGATCATCACCACCAATGTCGCCACCGGTGTCCGAGCCCTGCACCAGGTGGAGTGGTCTCCTGACGGAGCCCGCGTTCTGTTCACCGTCTCTGCCGGCAACGCCGCCGATAGCCGATTGACGGTCGTTCCCTCCGCAGGCGGGCGCGTGCTGCCCGTGGATCAGGAGGCCGAGGATTCGGGTGATGGGGTGTGGTCACCAGACGGTGCGCGCATCGTCTACCGGCGACGGGTCGGCGACGAGAACCAGATCGCGGCGGTGCGCGTAGGCACGTCGGCGGCGCCGGCCGTGCTGAAGCGCTGGTCGGTCAAGGACGCTGCCGATCGCATGCGCATGCCCGTCGCGTGGTCTCCAGATGGACGATTCGTCCTGACCAGGCAGGGGGTCAATCTGTTTCTGATGGCCGCGGATGGTTCCGATGAGCGTCCGGTCGATTCGCCCGCCGCGCCATTCCGAGCGCGGCCCATCTTCTCGCGGGATGGACGAGAGGTGCTGCTGCTGCGCCGGGACGCGTCGGTGCCAGGCCGCCCCCTGAGGCTCTTTGCTGTGGACATCGCATCGGGCCGGGCGCGGGTGGTGGTGACGGTCGACTTCCCCGGAACCGCGGACGATGTGGCGGGGCTCAGCCTCAGCCCGGACGGCACGCGGCTGTACACGTCGTTCGCCGACTGGCCGTTCGACATCTGGATGCTCGAAGGGTTTCGCTGATGCGTGTGCAGCTGATAGGTCGCGTGGGACTCGTCGTGCTGGCCGTCACGTGCGCCACGGCGGCCCAGACGAGAGGCCCGCTGGATCTCGCCAGTGCGCCGGTCACGCCTGGCGCGCGAAGGATTGCCTACGGGACGGATCCGCTGCAGTTCGGCGAGCTGCGCGTACCCTCCACCAAGGGCCCTCACCCGGTGGCGATCGTGATCCATGGCGGCTGCTGGGTGGCCAGGCTCGGCGCCATGGACGCGCGTGCCGTCGCGATCGACAACATGCGCCCGCTCGCGGCCGCGTTGACGGAGGCGGGGATCGCCACGTGGAACGTCGAGTACCGGCGGCTCGGCCAGCCCGGGGGCGGCTGGCCCGGCACCTTCCTCGACGTGGCGCGAGCGGCCGATTTCCTGAGGACGCTGGCTGACGACAACGACCTGGACCTTGCCCGGACCATCGCCGTCGGGCACTCCGCCGGTGGCCACTTTGCCATGTGGCTGGCCGCGCGCCGGAAGGTTCCGGAGACCAGCGAGCTCTGGACCAACAACCCGCTGCCGCTGAGCGGTGTCGTCAACCTCGACGGGCCCCCAGATCTCAGAGCGACGATTGACGTCCAGCAGCCGATCTGCGGCAGCCCGGTCATCACCGATCTCATGGGTGGATCACCCGCCGAGCGGCCCGATCGATATCGTGCCGGATCGCCGATCGAGCTCGTGCCCTTCGGCGTTCGCCAGGAGCTCTTCGCCGGCCGGATGTTCGCGGCCCAGGCGGCTCCGTACGAGGCGGCGACCACGCGCGCTGGAGATCCGCTCCGCCTGACCCTGCTTGCCGACGCGGGCCACTTCGTGTTCATCGATCCAGAGTCCAACGTGTGGCCGCAGGTGCTGGCCGCGGTCCGGCGTCTCGTGGCGAAGCCGGAATGACCCTCGCGCCGGGCACGCGGCTCGGGTCGTTGCCGCGGGGATGCCGTGGTGGACCGTCCGCGAGGGCGCGGCGCCGGCGGCTCGCCCGCCGGAGCTCTCGATGCAGCAGCTCACGCTCGACGGGCGGGGCACGCCAGCATCTCGCCAGATGGCCGCTTCATCGCCTACGTGCGCCGCGACGGCGCGCAATCGAGCGTGGTGGTCAAGCAGCTGACGTCGAACAGCGACGTGGTCATCCTGAGGCCATCGACGGGCACCGTCTACGACGCACCTTCGGTGACGCCTGACGGCGGTTTCGTGGACGTGTTGGTCGGGGCGGTAACGTCACCCATTGCGAGTATCGTTCGCGTGCCGTTCCTCGGCGGCACGCCGCGGCGCGTCGCCGACAACGCGGGATCCGGGATCGGCTGGTCTCCGGACAGGCAGCGGATGGCCTACGTGAGCATGCGCTTGGCCCCGACGACCACGACGTCGCTGGTGGTCGCGGATGGAAGGCCAGAACGCGAAAGTGCTTGCGACCCGGTGGCGCCAGCCTACCTCACGAATGTCGGGTTCGGGAACAACCCGCCGTCCCGGCCGTCGTGGAGTGCGGACGGGCGATGGATCGCCGTCGCTGGCCGGAACGTCTCCTCCGAGCGCACGCACGAACCCGGCGAGCTGATCGAAGTCGACGCTGCAAGCGGCGCCGAGCGCGCGGTGCGGCGGGTGGATTCGAATCTCAGCGAGCGACTTCAGCCTGTCGCCGAACGGCACTCGGATCGCGATCACGCGAACGACCCGGATTTCGGACGTTGTCTTGATCAAGGGGTTGAAGTGAGCGTCCTGCCTCGCCGAATCAGCGTCCGACCAGCGGAATAGCTGTTCCATCCGGACGGCGCCAGGTCGTCCGGAACTCGCGGTCGTAGGTCCACACCTTCAGGTCGTGATCCCGCCCGCTCAACACGGCCAGGCACGCGTCAGCCCAGTCCGGTTCATGGTCGGCATACTTCGCGAGCCAGTCGAACACGTCCAGCCAGAAGCCGGTCTCGCACTCCTGCGACAGCGGTTGCACGTCCAGCCGTTCTAGCAACGCGCGCAGCCGCTGACGCTGACTGTCGTGCGGCAGGTGAAAACAGGTTTCGGTCAGGACGGCCTCGCAGACCGCGAGGCCATCCGCGGCGATGGAGGCGAGCTGCCGCACGGCCGTCGCATGCTTCGCATCGCGTGCATCACAGAGCGCGACCAGTGGAGTGGTATCCACGAGAGTCACGAGCGACTCCGGCGTAGCCGACGGAGGATGACCGCCCGTGCCGCGCGGCGATCGCGCACGTCGTACTCGCGCCGCGGCAGATCGGGAGGATCGGGGTGCTGCTCGAAGATGTCCCGCACGATCGCCTTTACCTCGGGTGGAGCAGCGGATCGGTGCAGCGCAGCGTACCGCTCGTCGATCGCCTCCCGCACGACATCCGAGAGGACCACGCCGCGCTCACGCAATGTCCGGACCTTCCGGACCAGCTCTTCGTCGAGGCGCACGTTCATCAGGCGCGATCCCATACTGTAAATATAGCTGTCTTTACGCGGCTGGGTCAATGCGCGGACCGAGATCGCGAGGCTCACGCGGGCCGCGGCGACCGCCGGGCGTCGTTCGCGGCGCGAGCCGGAACTACCGTCTGGCGTCGGTAGCGCGCGCCCGCGCCTCGCCGAGCCAGTGCTGCACGACGACGATGTGATCCGAGCGCACGCTGTCGTCTTCCCTGATGGCGAGGATGCGGCCGTCCGGCGCAACGTCGAACGAGCGCGCCCCGGCGATGGGCCGCACGAGCAGCGGATCGCTGACGATTGTCCGAACAGGGGCGCTGCGCAGCTCCGGCTGGGTGGTGATGGCGCTGCTCACGATCGCGCCGCCGGCGACGAAGTAGAGCGCGTCGCCGCGCCGACTCCAGGTGGGCCAGGCCCCGCCGCCCCGGGAGACCTGCACGCGTCCCATGGGCGTCGGGTAGCCCTGCACGTAGACCTCGAGGCGACCCGACTCGTTGGACTCGTAGGCCAGCCAGCGCCCGTCCGGCGACAGCGCCGGAGATTGCACGATGTGGTCCCCGCCGCCGCCCACGAGGTTCGACGCGGCAGGCAAACTGCCATCGAGCGCGAGCCGCATCGGGAAGCGGCGGCCGTTGGGCGAATCGCGGCGCGTGAACAGCAGTGCCCGCCCATCGGGTGTCCACTGCGACACGTTGTCTTCGGCCTGGGCGGGGGCAAGCGTCTCCCAGTTCCGCCCCAGCTCCGTCGCGACCCGGGCAAAGGCCACGCTGCCCGCACCCGACGGGCGCACCGTGCCGGCAATCCACTGGCCATCGGCGCTCCAGGACGGCGTTGAGGCGGATGGTCTCGCCAGGAGGGTCAGAGCGCCCCCGCCGGCATCAGCCACATACAGCCCCCAGTCGCCATCCTCGAACACGCTCAACGCAACCCGCCGGCCATCCGGGCTCACCGCGACGTCGCCGAAGCCACGCTGCCCGAAGCCGGCATCCGACGCCTCCCCGCTCGACGAGAACCAGGCGACCGCGCGGCGTACGTAATCCGGCGCAGGCACATACGCGAGCGTTCCGGTGGACGAGAGCGCGGGATTGTCGATGGCGGACGCCCCGTCGAGCAGCTCCGGAGCGGCGAGCCGGCCGGCCTCGTAGCGCGCGCCGACCAGCGAGCGATCGCGCACGAGGAGCAGCTCCCGGCCATCGGCGAATCCGAACGGACTGCCGCCCGCCCGCACCGTCGTGCGGACGTTCGTGGAGAGGTCGACGAGCGAGGTCACCTGCTCGAGATCGCTGCCGTTGGCGTTGACGGCGAACAGCAGCGTTCGGCCGGCGTCGACGATCACCGGCCATTCGTGCGAGCGCTCGCCACTCGCGGTGTCCAGCGTCGTCACCTGCACCGCCGGCGTCTGACCGTCGGCCTGGACCTTCCAGATCGGGCTGAGCTCGAACGGGGCGAAGTAGATGGCGTCCTCGGTCGGGTGCCAGGTCAACCCGTGCGAGTGCACCGACTCTGCGAGCACGGTCGGCAGACTGCCATCGAGCCTGATCTTGCGAATCCGATTGCCGGCGTGGAAGGCGAGCCAGCGTCCGTCAGGCGAGAACGCCGGGTCGCGGGCGCCGTCGGTCCCGGGCACCTGCTGCGGTTCGAGCGTGTCGACGCGCCGAACGTAGATATGCTGTCCGGCCGCGCCGCGCGCGATGAAGGCAATCTGCTGGCCATCGGTCGAGATCGCGATCTCCCGGTGGCCGGTGACGATCTGCGTGCCAGGCGGAGCGGAGATGACGAATCGGGTCACCGGCGCAGGGGTCGTGGTCGTCGGAACGACGGCCGCGCGCCCGCCGAGCGCGTACGCGCTCGCCGCGGCGGCGACGACGGCCACGCCGGCGAGTGCAATCCAGCGTCGCTGGGAACGCGGCGTCCCGGCCTCGGCCATCCCGGGCGCGGCGAGGGGCGCGGGGGTGGCGGGACTGAGCGCCTCCTCGATGTCGAGCCGCGCATCGGCGGCGGACGCGAGACGCTTCCGGCGATCCTTCCGCAGACAGCGGCGGAGCAGCGTCCGGATGGCGTCGGGCGTCTCGGCCGGCAGTGCGTCCCACGGCGGCTCCTCCTTGACGATGGCGGCCAGGAGGTCGGTGACCGTGTCCCCGGCAAAGGCGCGCCTGCCGGTCAGCATCTCGAAGAGCACGCAGCCGAACGCCCAGAGATCGGTCCGTGTATCCACCGCCGCGCCGCGCGCCTGCTCGGGCGACATGTAGGCGGCGGTGCCGAGGATGATCCCCGCCTGCGTCATCGCCGGCGAGGTGATCGTCGGCGAGACCGCGAGGTCCTGGGGTCTTGCTTGCCCGCCGGAGCCTTGGCGCAGGTGGGAGGTCTTGGGGTCCTGGTCGAGTGCTTTCGCGAGGCCGAAGTCGAGGACCTTGACCGTGCCGTCGTCGCGCACCTTGATGTTCGCGGGCTTGAGATCGCGATGGATGATGCCGGCCTCGTGCGCCGCTTCGAGCGCGTCGGCGATCTGCAGCGCGATGGGGAGCGCGTCGTCGATCGGCACGGGCCCGCGCGCGATCCGTGCCGCCAGGTCCTCCCCCTCGACCAGCTCCATGACCAGCGCGCGGGTACCGCCCGCGACTTCGAGACCGTAGATCTGCGCGATGTGCGGGTGGTTCAGGGCGGCCAGCGTCTTCGCTTCCCGCTCGAAGCGCATCAGCCGGTCCGCGTCGGTCGCCACCGCGTCGGGCAGCACCTTGATCGCCACCTCGCGGCCGAGCTGGGTGTCGCGCGCGCGATACACCTCCCCCATGCCGCCGGCGCCCAGGGAGCCGGTCACCTCGAACACGCCGAGCCGTGTGCCGGCCGGGAGGGCCATGGGACGGCGACAGCGTACAACCGTCCGCGGCGGCTGAAACCACTCAACGCGACTCAGTTGGCGTGGAGGAGCGCGTCGCCTTTCCGTGCGCTCCAACGGCTGAGGGCCTGACGGAAGCCCGGGTGGCCGGAGAGCCCGGCGAACCAGGGCTCGTGGGTCAGCCACGCCTCGCTGTAGAAACCGGGGATGTCGAAGAGCCGATCCAGCGTTGCCATGGCGGCGTCCAGGTCACCCACGCGCGCCTGCACCTGCGCCAGCAGGTACAGGTAGAGCATGCCCTCAACGGCGTCCCTGGACACAGGCAGCAGGGCCACCGCACGCTCCGCATGGCGAACCGCCTCGGATCGGCGCCCCAGGCCCGCCAGGGCGAGCGCCATCGCGGCCTCCTGCCGGTAGTCGTCGCCGCCCGCGCCGCGCGCTTCGAGCGAGCCCAGCGCCGCCTCGAACTGGCGCCTGGCCTCGTCCGCGCGACCCATGCTCTCGTAGACGTGTCCCGCGGCAATCGCGGCCGGGTACCGGAAGTTCGGCGCCAGCCACGCCCCGGCCGGATCCATTCGCGAAATGAGTTCCAGCGCCCGCTCGTAGTGCCCGTCGAACCACTCCAGCCGGGCGAGGAGTGCAAGCACCCGCCCGTCGGCTGGCCAGCGAGCGGCGAGCGCTGCGTCCAGCACGGAGCGCGCGGCGGCGATATCGCCGCTCTCGCTGAATCGGGCCCAGGCCTCCGGCACGATCGCGCCGGACCGATTGGCGGCTCGTGCGAGGCCGGCATACCGTCGTGCCTCGTCGTACTGCCGCATGTGGAGGTAGTGCTGCGCGAGCGGATCGGCGAGGGACGCGGGATCGAGGTCGAAGGCGCGGAGGTACGCCGTTCGCCCGTCACGCCAGCGGCCCGTGCGCTCCATGATGACGCCGGTCATACGCCAGACGTCGGATGACTGCGGCAGCCCCATCCGCACGATCTCCAGCTGCTGCTCGGCGCCGACGTAGTCGCGATCCCGGATGAGGATCTCCGCCGCGGCGAGGTGGGTATCGGGCAGGTCCGGCGCCAGCGCCAGCGCCGTCTGCACCGCCCGATCGGCCGAGATTCGCACCTCCGGAGATCGGCCGGCCCCGCTCGTGTACTGCCGCGCCAGCACGCGTGCCAGCAGGCTCCAGGCCAGCGCGAAGCGGGGGTCGCGTGCCACCGCTTTCTCCATCCACGCGCGTGCCTGCGCGGTGCTCGCCGTGTCCGACCAGCCCTGTTGCGCGAACGCGAGCCCATTCAGGTAGGCCATGTACGCCTCGGTGTCCTCGGTCGGGCGTGCCGACAGCGCCCGGCGCTCGCGTGCATCGATGGCCACCTGCAGGGCGCTCGTGATCTGGTGTGCGATGTCGGTCTGGACCCCGAGCAGGTCTACGAGCGGCGCATCGTACGGGTGCGTCCACACCGTCGTGTCGTCAGAGGCACGCACGAGCCGCGGCGTCACCCGGACCCGGGCACCGCCAGCGTCGGTCGCCCAGCGGACGGAGCCCTCGACGAAGTACCGGACCCCGAGATCGGCGCCAATCTCGCGGGCGGTCTTGCCCGTCCGGTCGTAGCCGGCCATCGTCGTCGAGGACCGTACGGCGAGCTGCTGGAGACCACCGAGCCGGCTGGCGATTTCCTCGGTCAGCCCCGCGACGAAGGTGTCATCGCCCGCGGCGCCGAGATTCGAAAACGGCAGAACCGCGATGCGAGTCACGCCGGCGGCCTCGCCAGGAGCCTCGGGCAACCTGGCCTGCCGAGCCAGCGCCATCAGCGCGGCCGCCACCAGCATGGCAAGGCCCGCACGCCAGGCCCAGACCCTCCACGCAGACGGCCCGGTCACGGCCCCGTCGGGGGGCCCCGACGTGTCCGGGAGCACGGCCTCGACCGGGACGCTCGGTGCCTCCGCCTCCATTCGCTCCCCGGCCACGACGTCCCCAACGAACCGGTAGCCGCGCTTCGGCACGGTCTCGATGACGGGCGCCTGCGGGTCGGCCGCCAGGACGCGCCGCAGCGCCGAGATGTGCTGCGCGAGGTTGTTCTCCTCGACGAAGGCGTCTGGCCAGACGGCCTTGAACAGTTCGTCCTTGGTGACCAGCCGGCCGTGCCGCTCGACGAGGACCAGCAGGGTGTCGAACGCCTTCGGGGTCAGGGCCACGCTGCGCCCGTGCTGGAACAGGCCGCGCTCCTCGACGTCGAGGCGAAAGGAAGCGAACGCGTAGACGACAGGAGGGCCCATTGGACCGGCAGGGGGGTTCAGAACGTTTTCAGGATTCTTTCAGCCGGGCCTAACGACCCGTGGCCCGCCCTTCGCGGATGCTCGGCGCCTCGACATCCCAGGAGGGCCCCATGAACGGTTCGATTCTAGTCCGCACCACCCTGCTTGTCATCGCCATTGCCGGGTTCGCCCCGGCCGCCTTCGCGCAGCAGCCGCCCCCTACGCGCCTGGCAGGCGTCATCAACGATTACACGGCCGACCTGGACACCCAGGGCGCGTGGCACGTCGTCGGGGAATGGTCGTTGTTCCTGAAAGGGCAGAGCGGCCGCGTGGACTTCATCGCGAGCCTGACGATGGTGCGGGCCGACAACCCGGCCCGGAGCTCGCACACCCACCATGTGGGCATCATCAACGGAGAGGTGACCCCGCTCGCGAACGGCTATCGCATCACCGGCAACGCCATCATCACCGGCAACGGCTCGGCCGCCGGGTTCACGGGCTCGCGCGTCGACGTGGAGGTGACCGGGGGCACGTTGCTGCCACTCGCCAACGTCAAGATCACGTTCGGCGGCGGCGCAACCGCGCACTTCGGCGACCAGCCGCTGGACGGCGTGGTGTCGATCACGCCGTGAGGTGAGTGGCACGTTCCACGGCACAGGTGCGCAGGCGACGGCTCCGCGCATCCGGATATGCTGGAAGCGTGACGACACGGCAGCACTACATCGACAACACCTGGCAGCCGGCCGCGGGCGGCGGCGCCATTTCCGTCATCGACCCCAGCACCGGTGACACGTTCGGCGAGCTCGCGCGAGGCACGGAGGCGGACATCGCGAAGGCCGTGGCGGCGGCGCGGGCCGCCATCGGCGAATCGTTCGACGGCCCGTGGGGCAGCCTGTCGGCCGCCCGCCGCGGTCGCCTGATGCTCGCGCTCTCGGCCGCGATCAGCGCGCACAACGAAGAACTGGCGCAGATCGAGGCGCGCGACACGGGCAAGTCCCTGAAGACGGCGCGCGTCGATGCCACGGCGCTCGCGCGCTACTTCGAGTACTACGGCGGCGCGTGTGACAAACTGCACGGCGACACGCTGCCCTACGAGACGGGCTACACCGTCCTCACGATCCGCGAGCCCCACGGCGTCACGGGACACATCATCCCGTGGAACTACCCGATGCAGATCTTCGGCCGCACGGTGGGCGCCTCGCTGGCAGCGGGCAACGCCTGCGTCGTGAAACCCGCCGAAGACGCCAGCCTCTCGATCCTGCGGCTTGCCGAGCTCGCGGCGGAGATCGGGTTCCCGGCGGGCACGCTGAACGTCGTCACCGGCTACGGGCACGAGGCCGGGGCGGCGCTCACCGCGCACCCGGGCATCGACCACATCTCCTTCACGGGATCCACCGGCACCGGCCGTCTGGTCGCGGAGGCCGCCGCGAAGCGTCACTGCCCCGTCACGCTGGAACTGGGCGGGAAGTCGCCTCAGCTCGTGTTCGAGGACGCGGATCTGGATGCGGCGCTGCCCGTGATCGTCAATGCCATCGCCCAGAACGCCGGGCAGACCTGTTCGGCCGGCAGCCGGCTGCTCGTGCAGCGCAGCATCTACGACGAGGTGCTCGAACGCCTCGCGACGACATTCAAGGGCCTCCGCGCCGGCCCGCCGGGCCTCGAGCTGGAGATGGGGCCGCTCGTCAACCGTAAGCAGTTCGACGTGGTGAGGCGCTTCCTGCAGCAGGCCGACGAGGAGCGGATCCCCGTCGCCGCCACGGGCGTGGTGCATCCGGAGGCGTCGAGCACGGGCTATTACCAGCCTGCCGTGCTCCTGCGCGACGTGCCGCACACCAGCGCGCTCGCGCAGCGGGAGATCTTCGGCCCGGTGCTCGCGGCGATGCCGTTCGACGACGAGGGGGAGGCGATCCGGCTGGCCAACGGCACCGACTACGGCCTGGTGGCGGGCGTTTGGACGCGGGACGGCGCGCGCCAGCTGCGGGTGGCGCGGAAGCTGCGCTGCGGGCAGGTCTTCATCAACAACTACGGCGCGGGCGGCGGCGTCGAGCTGCCCTTCGGCGGCGTGAAGTCGAGCGGCCACGGGCGCGAGAAGGGGTTCGAGGCCCTGATGGGCTTTACGGTGCTCAAGACCATCGCGATCAGGCACGGCTGACCCGATCAGCTCATCCCGCCGCCTCAGGGCCGCACGATCACACTCGCGACGGACAAGAACCGATCGATCTCCTCGGCGGTGTTGAAGAGCGCGGGCGACACGCGCACCTGGCGCCCGCCCTCACGGACGCTCACATCGACGTTGGCCTTCGTGAAATGGGCGGCGGCCTCCCGCGCCGGATCGACCGCGAACGACACGATGGACGAGCGATTGCCGGCTGGCGTCAGCACACGGGCGCCCATGTCCCTGAGCCCACGGTTCAGGCGATCGGCCAACGCCACGGTGTGCGTCTCGATGGCCGCCACACCCACGCGGTCCAGGAACGACAGCGCGGCCCCGAGCTGGTAGATGGGCCCGAAGGCCGGCGTCGCGTAGTCGAATCGCTTCGCGGTGCGGTAGATCTCGTACCGGTGATCGCCCAGCTCCCGCTCCACGTGGAGGGCGCCATACCGGTCGAGCGGGATGCGGTCCAGCAGGTCTCGCCTGATGAAGAACGGCGCCACGCCGAAGCTCGCGAGCAGCCACTTGTAGGTGCCCGAGGCCATGAAGTCCACGCCGGCTGCGCGCACGTCGATCGGGAACATGCCCACGGCCTGCACGGCATCGACGTAGCAGTAGGCGCCATGGGCGTGAGCCAGATCGGCGATGGGCCGCATGTCGTGGCGATAGCCGTTCTGGTGCGAGACCCACGCCACCGACACCAGGCGGGTTCGTCGATCGACGTGCGGCGCGAAGTCCGTCGCCTCCGCGGCCCCGTCCCGTGCCTTCGCGATGCGCAGCTCGATGCCCATCGTGCGCTCCAGCTCGCGGTAGAGCACGAACGTCGTGTTGTAGTGCAGCTCGTCCACGACGACGTTGTCGCCGGCCTTCAGTCCGAGGCCGCGGGCCACGATGTTCTCGCCCTCGCTCGTTGAGTAGAGGAACGCGATCTCGTCCGGTGATGCGCCGACGAGCGCGGCATACTGCCCGCGGACCGTATCGGCGGCCCGCTGCATGTCGCCAAGCGAGATCGGGCGCTCCATCTTGGCGTCCACGAACGCGCGGCCGGCCGCGGCGACCGCCCGCGGGACGGGAGCGATGTAGGCCGAGTTCAGGTACAGCCGGCCGGCCGCGGCCGGGAACTCCGCCCGCACGCCGAGCGGATCGCCCGCCTGCGCCGCGATGGGGCGAACCGCGGCTGCCGCCGCCATCGCCTGGAGGAAGAGCCGCCGGGACTGCGGCATGCGTGTCACGTCTCCTGTGGACGGCCGGCGTCTCACCGGGACGCCGTCGCCGTGGCCGCTGGCTGGAGGTACTTGTTGAACCAGTTCAGGTAACGCTGCAGGCGATCGCGCTCGTAGCTCGGGATCGTCAGGCCATGGAACTGGCCCGGGTAGATCACCAGCTGCGTGTCGACGCCGAGGCTTTTCAGCGCCTGGTACATCTGCTCGCCGCCGGCGATGGGCACGTTGAAGTCCTTCTCGCCGCCCATGAAGAGCGTGGGGGTCTTGATCCGGTCGGCGTTGAAGAACGCGTGCGACATCTTCGTCCACGCGTCCTTGTGCTTCCACGGCTGGCCGAGCTCCTGATCGTACTGGATGATGTACTGGTCGACGCCGTAGAGCGACATGTAGAGCGCCACTCCGGCGCCACTCACCGCGGCCTTGAAGCGGGTGTCGGTGGCGATGGCCGCGTCGGTCGAGATGCCGCCATAGCTCCAGCCGCCGATCCCCAGGCGATCCGGATCGGCCACGCCCTGCCGCACGGCCTCGTCGACGGCGCCGTGCAGGTCCATCACCTCGAGGTTGCCCCAGTTGCCGAGGATGGCCTTCTGGTAGGCGTTGCCGCGGCCGGAGCTGCCGCGGTAATTGATCGCCAGCACCACGTAGCCGTTCGCGGCCAGGAACTCGCGATCGAACGAGAAGGCGTGCTGATCCTGCGAGTTGGGGCCGCCGTGCACGATCAACAGCGTCGGGTACTTCGTGCCCGCCTTGAAGCCGGCCGGCTTCACGATCAGGCCGTGCACCTCGGTGCCGTCCTTGCTCTTCGACTGGAAGTCCTCGGTGGTGGCCAGCTGCAGCTCCGCGAGCAGCGTGTCGTTGTGCTTCGTCAGCTGCCGCAGGTCCGCCCCTTCGAGCGCGTAGACCTCGTTCATGCGCGTGGCGTCGGCCGCCAGCACGGCGAAGTGGCCGTCCTTGCCGGGGCTCGGCGCGTTGATCACGCGGCGCCCGGTGGTGCGGCGCTGCGGCGTGCCATTGGGGTTCTCGGCCGGCACCGTCGCGAGGTGATTGGTGCGATCGTCCTGGAGCAGGAACGAGATGTGCTGGCCGTCGGCCGACCATGCCAGGTTCGACACGGCGCGATCGAGGGACGGCATGTAGATCGCCGGCCTGGTGGTGGGGCCCGCCGCCGCCGGCGGATTCGACGGCACCACCACCAGCTTGCTCATGCTGTAGGCGCCGTTCCGGTCGATGTCGCCCAGCAGCACGGCCAGGCGGCTGCCGTCGGGGCTCCACACCGGCCGGCCACTCTCGCCTTCCGGTGTCCTGGTCACCTGCCGCGGCTCGGCGCCCTCACGCGCCTCGACCACCCACAGATCCTCGTTGGAGGTGCGATCCGGATCGGCGTGACCGCGCTTGCTGAGAAACGCGATCTGCCGGCCATCGGGCGACCACGACGGGCTGCGATCGTCGGCCGCGCCGCTGGTAATCATCGTCGTGGTCCGGGAGGCGAGATCGAAGATGCCGACGTGTGCGTAGAGGGCTTTCAGGTAGCCTTCACGGTCCCGCTTGAACTGGTAGCGATCGATGACGATTGGCGGCGTGGTCTTGCGCTTCCAGCCCTCGAGCTTCTCGGGCTCGTCGGCCGGATCCTGGTCGTTCGCGGTGAAGGCGATGCGGGTGCTGTCCGGTGACCACTGGATGTCGGACACGCCGCCCTTGTGATCGCTCACCCGCTGCGCCTCGCCTCCCGCGCGATTGAGCAGCCAGATCTGGCCGCCGCGCTTCTTCTCCTCGTCCGTGCCGCGCGAGGCGACGAAGGCCAGGTACCGGTTGTCGGGGCTCCAGCGCGGCGACGACTCGTTGTCGGGCGAGGAGGTGAGCTGGAGCTGCTCGCTGCCATCCCACTTCACCATCCAGACGTCGGTATTGCGCCGGTCCTTCTCGGCGTCGATGGTGGTGACCGTGTAGGCCACCCAGACGCCATCGGGCGACCGCTGCGGATCGGCGACGGCGACGAACTTCGAATGATCGTCGAGGGTGATGGCGCGCCTGGACTGCGCCGTAAGCATCGGCGCGGCAGCACTGGTCAGCACGACGGCGACGGCGAGGAGGCGTATGCGCATGCGCACACTATAGCGCCGTCGACGCGGTGCGGCTACGGGCGCCCGGCGTGTCGTCCGGCCTCAGAGCCCGAAGCCGTCCTCCCAGAGCTCCTGGAGAAAGATCTGCCATGGCAGCACCTCGATGCCCGGCGCCACCGTCCGGGGCTGCCGCTCGAGCGAGACGACGATGGCGCGGCGGATGCGGTGCTCCTCGCCGAGCGCCCGCAGTCCGGCCAGGTCCCCGTCGTGCACGCGCGTGCCGCCCTTCACCTCGATGGCGAGGTCGAAGGCACCGAGCACGAAGTCCACCTCGAAGCCACTTGCAGTGCGCCAGAACCGGATGTCGAGCTCGGGCCGCCGATACGCCTGGTAGGCCTTCAGCTCCATCAGGATGAAGTGCTCGAAGGCCTTCCCGAACTCGGCGCTGCCGAGCCGCGGCTGCCGCCGTGCGAGGAAGTTCGCCACGCCGACGTCGAACAGGTAGAACTCTTCGGTGAGGATCAGGCGACGGCTTCGCGCCCGCGTCCAAGAGTCCGCCGCCCCGCCGGCCTCAGCCGCGAATCGCCGTGGCCGGCGCCACTCGCGACGCGCTGATGGCCGGCGCCAGGTTGGCCCCGAGGGCCACGAGCCACAGCAGCAACGCCGCCGCACCGTAGGCCAGCGGATCGATGGCGCTCACGCCGTACAGCATCGACTGCAGCACGCTCGCCGCCGCGGCCGCCAGCCCGATCCCGATGACGATGCCCACCAGCGCGAGCCGCGCGCCCTGGCCGAGCACCATGCGCAGCACCTGGCCGCGTTCGGCGCCGAGGGCCATCCGGATGCCCACTTCGCGGGTGCGCAGGCTCACCGAGTAGGCGATGACGCCGTACAGGCCCACCGCCGCCAGCAGGAGCGCCAGCACGCCGACGGCGCCGATGATGGCCGCGCCGATCCGGGTCGGCGCGAGTGTCGCTTCCACGGCTTCGGTGGCGGCGCCTTCCGCCGTGAACACCGCGTCGGGCTCGAGCGCCCACACCGCCCGCTTCAGCGCCGGCACGATCGCCTCGGCTGGACCGGCCGTGCGCACGACCAGTTCGATCGAGCGGCCCTTGCCGATGGGACGGTGCGCGTAGGGCATCGGCGCCTCGCCAGCTGACCGCACCTTGTGATCGCGCGCCACGCCGACAATCTGCTGCGCGGGTTGGTGGAGCCCACCGTCGTGCACCACCCGCCCGATCGCACTTTGACCCGGCCAATACGTCTTCGCGAAGGTCTCGTTCACGATGATGACGGGACGGTCGTTCGTGGCTTCGTCTTCGGTGAAGGGCCGGCCCTCGACGAGTGGAATCCCCATGACGCTGAAGTAATCGGCTCCCACGTAGGTCGTGTCCACCGACGTGCCATCGTCATCGGCGTCGTGGTGCCCCGGCACGGCGTAGCTGCTCATGTTGATGTCGGGACCGAGCGGCAGGCGCGAGGAGAGCGAGGCAGCCACGACGCCAGGCACCGCCCGTACGGCCTCGAGCGCCCTGGCGCGGAGCGCGAGCGAGCGGTCCAGGTCGTAGCCGTTCATCTGCGGACTGAACACGAGGTAGGCGACGCGCGAGGGGTCGAAGCCCAGGTCGGTGCCGCGAGCGACGACGAGGCCGCGGGCGAGCAACGCGCCCGACACGAGCAACACCAGCGACAGCGCGAGCTGACCGACGACCAGGGCGTCGCGCAGCGTCACGCGCCGGCCGACGCGAGGCGACTCGAGGGTGTCCTTGAGCGCGGGCACGAGCTCGGGCCGGGAGGCCGACCACGCCGGCGCCAGGCCGAAGACCAGCGCCGTCAGCACCGACACCGCCGCCGCCACGAGCAGCACGCGGCCGTCGAGCGAAAAATCGAACGCGGTCGTGATCGGCAGCACGTTGGTGGCATAGGCGCCAATGAGCTGGCCCGCCCACGACGCGAGCAGCACGCCGGCCACGCCGCCGAGGGCGGCCAGCACCAGGCCCTCGCTGAGCAGCTGCCGCACGAGACGGCCACGGCCCGCGCCGATGGCGGCCCGCACGGCCATCTCGCGGCGACGCGCCGTGCCGCGGGCCAGCAGCAGCGCCGCCACGTTCGCGCAGGCGATGAGCAGCACCAGGCCCACCGCGCCGAGCAGGCCGGCGCTGGCCGCCCGCACGTAGCCATCGACCATCGGATGGAAGCGGATATTGCCGACCGGCACGAGGCTCACGGCCGCCTTCGCGTTCGTAATCGGAAAATCGGTCGCCAGCTGCGCGAAGACCGCCTCGGCCTGCGCGCGCGCCTGGTCGATCGTGTGTCCCTCGGCCAGGCGCCCCTTGACGAACAGCCAGCGCGTCGACCGGCGATCCAGACGGGTCGTTCCGGGGTCGGTGTCGTCGCCGGTCCACTGCATGCCGGTGAACTGCAGGCGCTCGACCATCGTCACCGGCACCCAGAACTGGCTCGAAATGCCGGGCATCGTCCCGGGGAACGCGTCTGGCGCCACGCCGATGACCGTGTAGGGCAGCCCAGACAACTTCACCGTGGCGCCGATGACGTCGGGGCGCGCGCCGAGCTGGCGTTGCCACATGCCGTGACTCACGACAGCCACCGCGGAGCTGTCGGCCGTGGCATCTTCGTCCGGCCGGAAGCCGCGGCCCATCGCCATTCCCACGCCGAGGACGTCGAAGTAGTTGGCCGTGACCGCCTCGCCCATCACCAGCAGCGGCGTCGAGGCCGTCGTGAGCACGCCACGCACGTAGGCGTGCGCGGCGATCCCGCTGAAGGCCGACACACCCGCCCGCAGCGACTGCAGGTCGAGGTAGGAGGTCGTGAGCTGTATGTCCTCGCCGCGCTGCGACGAGTAGATCTCGACGAGCTGGGCGGGTTCGCGCAGCGGGCTGGACTTGAAGAGCACGGCGTTGACCACGGCGAAGAGGGTGGTCGTGAGGCCGATGCCGAGGGCCAGCGAGCCGACGGCGGTGAGGGCAAATCCGGGCCGGCGCACCAGCTGTCGGGCTCCCACGCGCAAGTCCTGCAGAAACTCGCTCATCCCGCCTCCACTCTACCCATTACGGAGCCGCTCGACGCGGAGTTCGACCCGGCCCCGGCCGATGGTGCCGGCAGCTCGATAGGGCATCAGGGCAGGGAGCGCGGGACGGATCTCGTCGGGTGCGCGCCGTCGTTCGAGTTGGAGGAAAGTCGCCTTTCGTGTATCACCGGCAGCTACGGCGAGGACGGGTTAGTTCGGCACTCGCCGGTGGCGTTCAGCGGACCAGGGCCTCGGCCACCTCCCGCCCGCGCGAAACAAGATCCTCAATCATCCCGGCGACGACGACATGTCTCTCCCGCGCCACCGGCTGCGCCGCCGTGTTCCTGGCCGAGCGCCACTGCCTTCTCCAGTCCCTGCACCAGCCGATCGACGGTCCCTGCATCCCAGATCCAGCGTGCCCACACCTCGCGGGCGCCCTCCGGCTGAATCAACCGCGGGTCGAATCGCTCCAGCGCGTCGAGGGCCGGTCTCGCATCCTCGCGGGTGCCCACCTGCCCGGCCGCGGCGGCCGCCGCGAGATGTCCGGCCACGAACTTCGGCATGCCAATCCGCTTCGCGAACCCGAGCGCCGCGAGGAAGTCGCCCCGCTCGTAGGCGTCCAGGAACGGCGCGAGCAGATACCAGCCTGGATGGTGCGGGTTGAGCGTGGTCGAGCGCTCCATCAACTCCACGCCCCGGCGTGTGTCACCGGCGAACACGGCGTACAGCCCGAGTGTGGCCAGCGACCGCGTATGGAACGGGTTGAGCGCCAGGGCGCGATCCGTCGCCGCCTGCAGGCCCGCACGGTCCCGGTCGAACAGCGCCGCCGTGGCCATCGCCACCCATCCGTGCTGGATGGTCGGATCGAGCGTGTTCGCCCGCTCCGCCGCTTCGCGCAGGCGCGCCAGCGGGTTCGCCTTGGGGTTCAGACCGAAGAAGACCTCCAGCGCGTCGATCATGGCCAGGCAGGCCCAGGCCATCGCTGTTGCGGGCGCCCTCACGACCGCGGCCTCGAAGGCATCGCGCAGGGCGGCATGGTCCGCGGCGCTGAAGTGCTCCGCGAAATCACCGTGGTACCGCAGCACGAGCTCCCCGGTATCGAGGCTCTCGATCGGCCGGCCTCGCACGCCGCTCGCGATGGTGCGGACGAGCACGCCGCCGGAATCCCCAACCGTCGCGGCGACACGGCTGACGACATCGTCCTGCACCGCGAACACGCCGGCGGCGAGGTCGCGGTCGAACGTCTCCGCCCACAGGTGCGCGCCCGTCTCCACGTCCGACAGCCTGACGCTGACGCGCACGGCTCCGGTGGCAAGACGAACGTTGCCCTCGAGCAGGAACCGCGCACCCAGCGTCGTGCCCGCCGCGCGCGCGTCGTTCACCCCCGCTCGAAGGCCTCCCACCGCCGTCCGCGAGACGACATCGAGGTACGGGAACCGCGCGAGCGCTGTCGTGATGTCGTCGGTCAGCCCGTCCGCCAGGGCGCTGGCGTCGTCGCCGCCACGCCCGCTGAATGGCAGCACGGCCACGCGCATCGCCGCCTCGATACCGGGCCGCGCTGCAGAGCCGCCAGCCGTTCGCATCGAGTCTCCCGAGGCAGGCCGCGAGACGTCCGCCCCCGGCGGCGTGTGCTCGGCAGAACCGGGGACGAGGACCAGCGCCGAGTCGTAGCCATCGACGAGCGCGTCGAGCAGTTCGCCCTCCCAGATCCAGCGTGACCACTCGCGCCTGGCCGCGTCGGCGCTCAGCAGGTCGGGCCGGCTCTGGCCGACGAGCCGGAGCCCGTCACGCGCCTCGCGCTCGCGTCCGAACCGGCCCGCGGCGGCAATCGCGAACAGGCGCCCGCCCACGGGCAGGTGCGGCATGTTGATCCGAGCCGCGTTCGTGAACGCGCTCTCGGCGTCGCCTCGCCGATACGCATCGAGGAACGGGACGATGTGGAACCACCCCGGGAAGCGGGGGTTGAGCGACATCGCGCGCGCCACGAGCGCCTCGCCCCTGACGGTATCGCCGGCAAAGGCCTGGAAGATGCCGATGCCGCCGAGCGTGCGGCTGTGGAGCGGGTTGAGCTCCATCGTGCGCTCGGCCGCTGATGCCAGGCCGCCGCGATGCCGCTCGAAGAACTCCACCCCGGCCAGCGCATACCAGGCGGTCTGGTTGCCGGAGTCGAGCGTGACCGCGCGCTCCGCCGCGTAGCGCACCCGCGTCAGGGTGTCCGGACGCGGGTTGAAATCGAAGAAGATCTCGTGCCCGTACAGGATGGACAGGTACGCCCATGCGGTTGAGCTGCCCGGCTGCCGGGCGACCAGCGCCTCCATCGCGTCGCGCAGCGCGGCATGCTCGCCGGGCGTGAAGTGTTCTGCGTAGCGCGCCCACCTGACGAGCAGCCCACTCGGGCTGTCGGGGTCTGCCTCACGCAACGCCTCGGCCAGGGCGCGCGCCAGCACTCCTCCGCCGTCGGCGAGCGTCGCGACGATGCGGCTTGCCAGGTCGTCCTGCAGCGCGAACAGCGTGGAGGAGGCGTCGCGATCGTACTGCTCCGCCCACAGGTGCTCTCCGGTGGCGACGGCGGTCAGCCGCGCGTTCACGCGGAACATGGAGCCACTGCGGCGCACCGCGCCGTCCAGGACGTATCCTGCCCCCGCCGCCGCACCCGCCCGCCGTGGATCCTGCCCGTCGCCCGCGCTTGCGATGGATCGCACGCGCACGTAGCGGAAGCGCGACAGCCCCGTCGTGACATCGTCGGTCAGGCCCCGCGCCAGCTCGGTCGCGTCGGCATCGTCGGCGCGGGCAGTGAACGGCTGCAGCGCCACCAGCAGCGCCGTTCCGCCTCCTGGCTCAGGTCCCGATCCCGAGGCTGGTCGAGACGCCGCCACGTCCGAGCCCGGACGTGCATCCCCAGATCCCACGCGCGAAGCGGGCACGCCCCGCGGGTCGCGGTCTTCACCGCCGCTCGGTCCACCGGTCAGTGCGATGGCCTCCGCAAGGCCATCAATCAGGTCCTGCACGTATCCCTGGTCCCAGATCCACAGCGCCACCGCCTCCCGCGCCGCCTCGGGCTCGAGGAACCGGGCATCGATCCGACGCAGGGCCTCGACCGCGGCCTGCGCCTCTTGTACGGATCCGACGCGCGCGGCGGCCGCGGCCGCCGAGATGTGCACCGTGGGCAGCTGAGGCAGGTTGATGCGCTTGGCCTCCGCCAGCGCCTCGGTGTACTCCCGCCGCTTGTAGTGCGTGGTGAACGGCGGAAAGTGATACCACCCGGGGTGCTGCGGCTTCAGCCGTGCGGCCCGTGCGAACAGCTCCATCGCGCGGTCGTCGTCGCCGGCGCAGCTGAGGAAGAGCGCACAGAGCCCCACGGTGTCCGCGTTGAGCGGATTGAGGGCGATGGCTCGCTCCACTGCGACACGCAGGGCGGCGCGGTCGCGGCCGAAGGTGTGCACCGCGGCCATCGCCGTCCACCCGCGCTGGTTGTGGGGATCGATCTCCAGGGCCCGCTCGGCGGCGCGGCGCTGCCGGCCGAGGCTGTCGGGCAGCGGGTTCAGTCGCTGCGAGTGCTCGTGCTCGTAGAGATCGGCCAGACACGCCCAGCCCTCGGCGACGTGCGGCTCGCGCCCGAGCGCGCGTTCGAGCCCGGCGCGGAGGCGCGCGTGCTCATCGGCCTGGAAGTGCTCTACGTATGCGTGGAACCTGAGCACCAGCTCGCGAACGCTGAGCTCCTCGACCGGGCGCTGGAGCAGCGAGGCCACCATGGCACGTGCCAGCACGCCGCTGGTGTCGCCGATGGTCGCGACGATGTAGCTGCCGAGATCGTCCTGGACCTCGAATACGGTCGAGCCGAGGGGGCGGTCGAAGGTATCCGCCCAGAGGTTCGCGCCGGTGGTGCCATCGATCAGGCGCACCGTCACGCGCACGGCGTCGCCGCGGCCCTGCACGCGTCCTTCGAGGAGATAGCGCACCCCGGCACGCGGGGCGGATTCCAGCGTCAGCGCCTCAGCGGCGCCAGCCGGCACCACGCGGAGGTGCGCAAAGCGGGACAGGCCGGTGGTGATGTCGTCGGTAAGGCCCTCGGCCAGCGCCGTCGCATCATCACCGCCGCGCGCGGTGAACGGGAGCACGGCGATGCGCATGCCCGGGGCGCTGCGAACGTCGGTCGCCGCCGGTGTCGAACCGGATCGGGACTGCGCGCGGCTGGCCGATTCGGCGGCCGGTCCGCGCGAGGATGCGACCGCGTTGCTCAAGGTCGCGCCGCGTGCCCGCACCACACCCTCGAGCAGGCCCTCGATCAGATCCGGCGGCCAGTACCAGCGCGTGACGAACTCGCGCAGGTTCGCCTCGTCCGCAAGTGCCGGAGAGAGCTGGAGCATCGCGTCCGCGGCGGCACGGGCCTCCCCTGCGAGCCCCAGCTGCCCGGCAGCTGCGGCGACCGCGAAGTGCATCCACACGAAGTCCGGCATGTTCGCGCGGCGCGCGGCCTTGAGCGCGTCGTCGAACTCGCCGCGCACGAAGTGGCGGCTGAACAGCGGGAAGTGAAACCAGCCGGGATGTCCCGGGTTGAGCGCGATGGCACGCAAGGCGAGCTGGCATCCCTCGTCGTAGTCACCGGCATGCGTCCGGCTTGTCCCGATCCAGGCCAGCGCATTCGAGTTGCGCGGGTTGAGACGGATCGCCCGGTCACCGGCCTCCCGCATCAGCGTCTCGTCATGCCGGAAGAAGGAGGCGAGGGCCACCATCTTCCAGCCCTCCTGTCCGCCGGGGTCGAGCTCCACGGCCCTGCGCGCCACGCGTATCGCGCGCTCCAGAGGATCGGGGCGCGGGTTGAAGAACAGCGAGTGCTCGCTGATGTAGAGGTTCGCCAGCTCCGCCAGCAGGTGCGGGTTGTCCGGGTGCTGCTCCAGGCCCCGCTCGAGCGCGGTACGCTCGGCCGCGTGTTCGGCGAGCGCCGGCCGCCACTGGAACCTCCAGCAGCGGAAGATGAGCTCCCGCGCGCTCAGCTGGTCGAGCGGAAGGTCGCGCACGGCCTGGACCATGGAACGCGCCAGGACACCCGCCCGGTCCGCAATGGTCGCGACGATACGATCCGTCACGTCGTCCTGGATCGCGAACATGTCGGCGTCGGCCAGCGGCCGATTTTAGGTTTCCGTCCAGAGCTGGGCACCGTCGCGCGCATCGGCAAGGTGTGCCGCGATGCGCACCGCGCTCGCCGACTTCCGAACGGTGCCGCCGAGTACGTAACGGGCGCCGAGTCGCTCCGCAATCTGCCGCACGTCCAGCGGGCTGTCCTTGAACGCCCGCGCGGACTGCGGTGCGATGACGGAGAGCGCCGGGAAGCGTGACAGGCCGCTGGTGATGTCCTCGGTCAGTCCCGCCGCCAACCCCTCTGCGTCGGCATCGGCGGACCGCACGCCGAACGGCAGCACTGCGATCCAGAGCGACGCCTCTGGACCGACGGCGGTCGAGCCGCTGCCCGAGCGGCTTCCCGCGCCCGACTCGACCTGCTTCCGCACGTGCCGCAGCTCGTTGTAGACATCGCGCGCCGTCTGGACTCGTTCCTCGGGATGCTTCTCCAGGCACCGCGCGACCAGCCTCGCGATCGCCTCCGGCAGGTCGGACCGGCGCTCCGTCACGTGCGGCGGCACGTCGCGGAGAATCGCCGACATCAGCGCCGCAGACGACGGGCCGGCGAACGGGCGCGATCCGGTCAGCATCTCGTAGAACATCACGCCGAGCGAGAAGAGGTCGCTCCGCGCGTCCAGCGTCCGCCCCTCCACCTGCTCGGGCGACATGTACGGCATCGTCCCGACGATGGTGCCTTCGCCGGTGAGGACGGCGCGGGTGGCGTCGATGGTGTGCTCGGCAGCGGCCGTGGCCACGCGCGCGAGCCCGAAATCCAGCACCTTCACGCGGCCGTCGGCGGCCACCATCACGTTGCCGGGCTTGAGGTCGCGGTGCGTAATCTGCTTCTGGTGCGCGGCCGTCAGCGCGTCGGCGAGCGGGAGCGCAAGCTCCAGGAACCGCGCCAGCGGCAGTCCCTCGCGCGGGATCAGCTCGTCCAGTGTCTGCCCCTCGACCAGCTCCATCGTCATGAAGCGGATGCCGTCGGCTTCCTCCGTCGAGTAGATGGTGACGATGTGGGGGTGGTTCAGCGCCGCGACGGCGCGGGCCTCGCGGGTGAAGCGTTCGAGGCGCACCGCGTCGCGCGCCACCTCCGCGTGGAGCACCTTGAGCGCGACGTCACGGCCGAGGCGGCCGTCGTGGGCGCGATACACCTCGCCCATGCCGCCAGCGCCGAGCGGCGCGCGGATGTCGTAGGCGCCGAGGCGGGTCCCTGGGAAAAGGGCCATCGGGGCGACATTCTAGTCTGTCGGTGAGCAGCCACATTTTGACGGCTTTATCGTCATTTGTCATGATAAATGACGACAATGACGACGCTCAAGCCGGCTGATGGGGTGCACCGGTCCCTGGACCTCGCGGCACTCCTGGCCCAGAAGTCCCATTTCCTGCTCGGACCCCGGCAGACCGGCAAGACCTTTCTCATCCGCCAGGCGCTGCCGCACGTGCCCCGATTCGACCTGCTGGACTCCTCGACGTACCTGAGCCTCAGCCGGGAGCCGGGGCGCCTCGACCAGCTCCTGCCGACGGGCACCGACACCGCCGTCATCGACGAGATTCAGCGGCTGCCAGATCTGCTGAACGAAGTGCACCGCCTCATCGAGTCACGCGGCATCCGCTTCCTGCTGACCGGCTCGAGTGCCCGCAAGTTGCGCCGCGGCGGCGTCAACCTGCTCGGTGGGCGGGCCCGCATGAAGTACCTGCATCCGCTGACGTCCGCGGAACTGGCAGAGGCCTTCGACCTTCCCCGGGCCATCACGCGAGGCCTCCTGCCTTCCATCTACTTCTCGGACGACCCGCGAGCCGACCTCGACGCCTACGCCGGCACCTACCTGCAGGAGGAGGTCGTCGCCGAAGGGGCCACCCGCAACGTCCCGGCCTTCAGCCGGTTCCTGCGCGTGGCGGCCCTGGCGAACGGCACGATCGTCAACTTCACGAACGTCGCCAACGACGCGCAGGTGGCGCGAACGACGGTCTACGAGTATTTCGACATCCTGCGTGACACGCTGATCCTCCACGAACTGCCGGCGTGGCGGCACACGGTCAAGCGCAAGCCATTGGCCTCGTCGAAGTTCTATTTGTTCGACGTCGGCGTGGCCGGACGCCTGCAGGGACGCCAGTACCGCCCCGGCATGCCGGAATTCGGCGTCGCCCTCGAGACCCTCGTGCTGCACGAGCTCACCAGCTACCGCGACTACGTATCCGGGGAGCCGCTGGCGTACTGGCGGTCGACCTCCGGTTTCGAGGTGGACTTCCTGATCGGCGATCACACGGCGATTGAGGTGAAGGCCACGGCCACGGTCTCGAACGCCGACCTGAAAGGCCTCCGTGCCCTCGCCGAGGAAGGTCGTTTCAAGCGCCACGTCCTCGTCTGCCTCGAATCGCGGCCTCGGCAGGTGGGGGAGGTGCTGGTGCTCCCAATCGCCGAGTTCCTGCGATCGCTGTGGGACGGCGCGTTCGCCGCGTCGGCGTAGATCACGGCGCCTCGTCCAGTCGGCCTCCTCCCAGGGCCAGGCCGACGTGCGGGCGCGTCAGGGGACTTCAGGGGGCCGCGCCGAGGCCTCGGGGGCGCTGCGCCCCCACAGCCGGAACAGCTCCAGCGGCACGGCGTCGAACGGCTCGGCGTGCACAATCTGGTCGCCATCGTGCTGCCGATCTCGACGCCCAGCGCGGACGCCGCCAGCGCGTGCGGCGCCGACGGTCGCGGAGTTGCATAGAGGTCGCCCTCCAGGATCTCCGCGACCAGGTGGTCAGGCACCTTGACCAGGTCGTCGTAGGTGGCCGGGCGCTTGGCCAATCCCTGCCGGGACATGTGCCGAGGATACCCCGCCGAATGCTCGTCGGCCAATCACATCGGCGTAGGACGGGGCAGGCTATTCCCGCGGCCGCAGAGCCGGGTGGTTCATGATGACCACCAGCGGCGCGAGCCCGCCCTGACGCTCGATGGCCACCGGCTGCGCCCAGAGGAACCGCTGGCCGTCGCGGCTGACCGCCCAGGCGTTGTAGTTGCCGGAATACCCGGCGACACCGCCAAAGACGCCGGATGCCTCGAACAGCCGCCTCGGCGGACCGAACTCCAGGCCGGCGCCGGCGGTGCGAACCTCGACGGCCATCGCCGCCCAGAGGTCGCTTCCAGTCCTCACGACGGGACCGACTTCGGACGTCGCGGTCGGCACCGGGCGCAGGAAGTAGAGTTCGCGCCCGTCGCCGCGCCAGCGCGGGTACTGCGCCCTGTCGGAGAATACTTGCCACTTCCCGTGGCCACGCGGAAACGACTCGACGAATACCTGCTGGTCGGTCGTGTACGCAAACCATCGACCATCGGGCGAGAACTGCGGGAAGCCCTCAGCCGCCTGCTCGTTCAAGAGCGGTGTCGCCGCGCGGTCGGCGAACGAGTACTGCCAGATGTCCCAGTTCGTGTCGGGATCGATCACCATGGACAACAGGTGCGAGCCGTCCGGCGACCACGACATCGGGCTGACGACGTGGGGGAACTCGGCGAGCGTCGTCTCCGCGCCGGCGCCATCCGCCGACTTCTCGACGAGCGCCCACCCGGTGCCACGGCGGGAATGGAAGACGATCCGGGTGCCGTCGGGCGACCACACGGGCGACGCGTTCTCCTGTGGTCGGTCGAAGGTGAAACGGCGCTGCGCGGCGTCGGCGAGATCCAGGGTCCACACATCGCCGCCGCCTGCCTCCATGCGATGAAAGGCGACACGCCTGCCGTCCGGCGAGAGCGCCGGCCCCAGCGCCTGGCTGGCATCGTCGAAAGACGTCACCAGCTCTCCGTCGCGCGTCAGCAGGCGAAGATTCCAGCCGGCTCCGAGGTCGTTCCCGGGCCGCGCCACGATCGTGCCGTTCGCCGAGGCGTCGAACGCGCCGCGGCCGTTCTGCGCGTTGAAGCCCACGCCCGGGAGCACCCGCACCGGGTCGCCGACGGGCGCCGAGCGGTCGGCATCGAACCTCTGCGCGAACAGCACGTCGTTCCTGAGGAACAGCAGCGTGTCTGGCCCGGCGAACACGCCCATCGAATCCGCGCGCAGGACCGACTGCGAGGTGCCGGCCGCCGCAGATCCGATGCGGAGCTCCTGCCTGGAGTCGCCCCGCGGCCTCGACAGGTAGAGTACGCGGTCGGTCCCAGGCAGGACTGCTGGCCACGTCTGCCGGTCGGACTGGGCGCCGGGCGCAAACACCGGCTGCGCTGGGCCACCGCTCGCCGGCACGCGGCGCAGCTGCCCGTCCACGGTGTGTGTGAAGACGAGCTCGTTGTCCGATAGCCATGCGGGGCGGCCGGTCGCCTGGTCGGCGATCGTCTCGGGCGCGGCGCCGTCGATGGCCACACGCATCAGACGGTTCTCGGGCGACTGCGTGTAGGCGATCGACCGGCCGCTTGGCGACCACGCCGGATTGGTGGCGCCCTCCGTGCCCGGCAGCGCCCTGGCCGCGATCGCGTCCATGTCGCGAATCGCCAACTGCCCCCCGTCGACGAACGCCAGGCGCCGACCGTCTGGCGAGATGGCGAACCAGTTGGCGTGAGCCGTCGGCGTCGGGACTTCGAAGCGCACCTCCGCCGGTGGCGAGCTTGCCGGGACGGTCAGCCGCGCGGCGGCGAACGACAGGGCGCCCAGCACGAGGCTGGCGGCGCCCCACAGCGCGATCGGCGCGCGTGCGGCCTGTTCGGTGGTCGACGCCGGAGGGACCACCGGGTCAATCGGGTCCTGCAGCGTCAGCCGCGCGTCGCCGATGTCGCGCAGCCGCTGCTTCGGGTCCTTCACCAGGCAGCGGCGCAAAAGCCCGCGGACGTGCGCGGGCGTCTCCGCCGGAAGCGCCGTCCAGTCCGGCTCGTCACGCAGCACCGCGGTGATCGTGTCGGTGATGTCGTCGCCCTTGAACGCCCGCTGCCCGGTGAGCATCTCGTAGAGCACGCACCCGAAGGCCCAGATGTCGGCGCGGCGATCCACAGGCTTGCCCTTTGCCTGCTCGGGCGCCATGTAGGCGGCGGTGCCGAGGATGACACCGTGCACGGTGAGCGCGGGCGAGGTGATCGTGCCGCTGTCGCCCACCGTCACGCTCGCCGGGCTCGAATCGAGCGCTTTGGCGAGGCCGAAGTCCAGCACCTTCACCGTGCCGTCGTCGCGCACCTTGATATTCGCGGGCTTGAGGTCGCGGTGGACGATGCCGGCCTCGTGCGCGGCCTCCAGCGCCTCGGCGATCTGCCGCGCGAGGGGCAGCGCCTCGTCGAGCGGGATGGGCCCGCCTCCGCCGGCCGGCTTCGGCGAGGCAAGCCCGCGCGCGATGCGGGCGCTGAGGTCCTCACCCGCCACGAGTTCCATGACGAGTGCACGCGTACCGTTCGATTCCTCGAGGCCGTGGATATTGGCGATGTTGGGGTGATTGAGCGCAGCGAGGGTCCGCGCTTCGCGCTCGAAGCGCATCAGGCGGTCCGGATCGCTGGCAAACGCCTCGGGGAGGATCTTCAGCGCGACGTCGCGGCCGAGCTTCATGTCGCGGGCGCGATACACCTCGCCCATCCCGCCGGCGCCGATTGGGCCCACGATCTCGTACGAGCCCAGGCGCGCACCTGTGGCCAGGGACATGGCAGGCGGATTATAGCCGCGGAGCCGTTCGGCCACCGCTCCAGGTCAAGGCTCGACGGCGTGTGCACGTGAGAACTACGACGGGGTGCGACACCCTCACGCAAGCGCGTCGGCACCACTCGTCAGCAGCGTGTGGGCCGGGAGCGCCGTGACGCGCTCACCGAGCGGGAAGCGCTCGCGGCCCGCGTGCACCGCGAAAAGATGATCGAGCTCGAGGTCGAGCAGGGCATGTCGCATCGAGGGTGTGACGGCCGGGCGGTCGGTGCGCTTGATCTCGAAGCCGAGTCGCTTGGTCCCGATCGTGACGAACAGGTCGAGTTCGGCGCCCGCATGAGTCGCCCAGAAGGCCGGATCGCGCACCCCCATCAGCGTGACCGCCTGCTCGAGCACGAACCCCTCCCAGCTGGCGCCGACCTTGGGATGGCCCAGCAGGTCGAGCTGCGACGAGATGCCGAGCAGACGATGGAGCAGGCCCGTGTCGCGGATGTACACCTTCGGGGCACGCACCTGGCGCTTCGACACGTTGGCGTACCACGGCGTCAATTGTCGGACGATCAGGGCGTCGGTGAGGGCGTCGACGTATCGGCGGACGGTAGACTGCGACACGGCGAGCGCCCGCGCCAATTCAGCCCCATTCCACGTCTGCCCGTGGGAGTGCGCCACCATCGTCCAGAACCGGCGCATCGTCGTCGGCGGTATGCGAACGCCGAGGTTCGCGAGGTCGCGTTCGAGAAACGTCGAGATGTAGTCGTCGCGCCAGCGGCAGGAGTCGTCCTCGCTCGCGACGTAGGCCGGCGGAAGTGTGCCGCGGCGCCAGAGGTCGTCCAGGTGATCGGGACCGACATCGCGGACGCGCAACCCGCCTAACTCGAGCACCGTGACCCGTCCGGCCAGAGACTCAGCCGAGAGCCCGACCAGATCGGGAGAGGCCGATCCCAGCACCAGGAATCGGCCTGGTCGTGGGTCGGCGTCGACGAGGACGCGGAGAATGGGGAACAAGTCGGGACGGCGCTGCGCCTCATCGATGACCACCAGGCCGTCGAGACTCGCCAAACTGAGCGTCGGGTCGCCCAGTCGTGCGAGGTGGCGAGGATCCTCGAGGTCGAACAGGTGATCCGCGGGGACGCCGGTGACCTGTCGGGCCAGGGTCGACTTGCCCGCCTGCCTCGGACCTACAAGCAGAACGACCGGGGCGCGCGACAGCGCGGCTCGAAGACGGTCGGCATCAAGCGCCCTGTCGATCACATTGAAAATACAGGGACCAGGATTCGCTCGTCCGACCCGATCGTGCGCAGCCTCCGGATCAGCGGGGGACCCAGTCGAGGGCGACGTGGAAGCGCAGCGCGTCGGCGTACGGGCGTTCCGTCGTGAAGAGAAGGCGCTGACCATCGGCCGTGACGTGGAAGAACGACCCTCTCGGGGTCACGGGCGGCGGGAACGCCACTGGGGTACGGTGCCGCCCCCGTCGCTGACCTGCCACTTCCCGTCCATGCCCGGGAAGGGCTGCACGTACGCCTCGGGGATGGCGGATGCGTCCGACATGTAGCCAATCAGGCGGCCGTCGGGCGAGAACGGCGCGCGCGGCTCGTCGGCCGCTGTCTGCACCAGCGGCCTCGCCGGGACGTTGCCGTCGGTCGTCGCGCAGCCGTCGCGGGTCGAACCAGTCCTCGTTCGAGCGCATGTCGATTTCGCGGGTCGGGATGATCTCCGGTTCGGCGGCGCGCAGTTTGTCGAGATAGCCGGCGGGCTCGCAGCGGCTCCGGGATTCGGCGTCGAGATGATGTTTGGTAGACTCACGCCCACCGACTCGGAGGTCCCCCGATGGCGTTCACATCTCTCAGCCGGCGCGCGTTTCTCGGACACGCGTCCGCTCTCGGAACGCTGGCGGCCGCCTGCCGCACATCGTCGCCGCCAGTCCGCGCGCCTGGTGGGGACGACCTCACCGCACTATCCGCGACCGCCGCCGTCGCCGCGATGCGGAATGGCGACTTCACCGCGGAGGCCTACGCGACCGCGCTGATCGAGCGCGCCGAGCGGTGGCAGCACTTGAACGCGTTTCGGGTGTTGGACCGCGACGCGGTGCTGGCCGCGGCGCGGTCCGCGGACAAGGCCCGCGCATCGGCCGCGCAGCTGGGGCTGCTGCGACGGCCTGCCCATTCCGGTGAAGGACAGCGTCAACACGGCGGCGTATCCCACGTCCAACGGCGCGCGCGCGCTGGAGCATTTCCGGCCGAAGACGGATGCCCCGGTGCTCGGCCCGCTGCTGGCGCAGGGCGCCTGCGTGATGGGCAAGGCCAACTTACACGAGCTGTCGTTCGGGTTCACCAGCACCAACGCACACTTCGGCGCCGTGCGTAATCCATACCACGCCGAACATGTGCCAGGGGGCAGCAGCGGCGGTTCTGGCGCGGCGGTGGCGGCACGGATGGCGCCGCTGGCCATCGCGGAAGACACGGCCGGATCGATCCGCTGCCCGGCGGCCTGGTGCGGCATCAGCGGCCTGCGTCCCACCTACGGCCGCTATCCGGTGGCCGGCATCATGCCGCTCGCCGATGCGAAGTTCGATCAGGTCGGTGCCGTCGCGCGGCACGTCGAGGACCTCGTGCTCTTCGACACCGTCATCACCGGCGACGCCTCGCCGGTCACCCCGGCACCGCTGAAGGGCGTACGCCTTGGCGTGCCCGAGCAATTGATGACACACCTTGCACCCGACGTCGAACGGGTCACCATGGCGGCGTTCGCCCGGCTGGAGGCCGAGGGCGTAACCCTGGTCCGTATCGACATGCCGGAGGTGCTCCAGGCCGGCCAGGTCGTCGGGGCCGTCATCCTGTCCGAGTGGATGCCGGCGATCACCCGCTTCCTCGAGGAGGCCGGTGCGGGCGTAACGTTCGATCAACTGCTGGCGGCCTCGAGCGACGAGATCAGGCAGTTGCCGGTGATCCCACGCGAGGCCTACGAGGGCGCCCTGCAGGCGCGAGCCGTCGTGCAGGAGCGCGTGCGCGCCCGCTTCGCCGAGCACGGCATCGCCGCGCTGGCCTATCCGCCGGTGTTCGAAAGCGCACCGAAGATCGGCGACATGGCTGACGTGACGTGGGGCGGGCAATCCGTGCCACGCATCAGCGCGGTTGCGCGCAACACCTCGCTTGCGCCCTGCTGCGGGCATCCCGGTCTCGTGGTGCCGGCCGGTCTCGGCGGCGCCGGCCTGCCGATCGGGCTCGAGTTCGATGGCCCGGCGGGCACGGACCGCCAGTTGCTGGGACTTGGGCTGGCGATCGAGCAGGCGCTGGGGCCAATTCCCGAACCGACGTTGCGAGCGTGACACCGATACGTCGCGGCCCAGGTGGGTCACCGGGCCCGACGATCGGGTCGTGCCATAACGTCAGTCCGGGGGTGGTACCCGGCTTTGGTGGGGCACTCCAGCTTCTGGCCTGCCGTTTGGAGGAGGGCGGGAAGGCCGGGGTTCGCGGATGCGCGCCAGTCACTTACTGGTCGCCTGGCCCGGCCAGCGCACGTCGATCGGCTTGGTCGGATCGGCGGTGATCTCCAGTTCCGCACACTGGTGATAGGCATAGCCGCCCGGCTGGTTGTAGACGTGATCGGCCATGAACTGGATTACCTGCAGCGTGCACCTGGCGCACGCGATGTTCGGCAGCTCGATGTCGGCCTCCCACGGCGGCATCGGCGTCTTCGGTCGCTGCGATGCAGGCTCGCCGGGCCTGGGGTAGTGCTGGAACAGCCCGTCGGCGAGCACGGGGACCTGCGGCGGGCTCTGGATCTGTCCCCAAATCGAATAGAGGCCGCGCTCGGTCCACTTCTCGGCCGCGTAGGGATCGGGCGGCAGTTCCGTGCGCGAGTTGACGGCGAGCGCCACGCGATAGTGGCCGGAGTGGAAGACCGTCTCCTGGATCTTCAGGTGCAGCGTCGACCCGCCGGTCACCTTGGTGACGGCCTTCGAGAGGATTGCGTCGTTCTGGCCCTTGGGATCGCCGCCACAGGGCCCCACCTTCTGCGGATCGCCCAGGTCGTTGGTCACCACCCACGGCGTCGGCGAGAGCATCTTGAAGTGCGCGCCCGCTTCTGCGGACAACACCAGCGCCGCGGCCAGCAGCACAGAGACAAATCGCACGGCACTCATCATCGTCACGTCCTTTCGGCCCACTGACGCCATGGGCACGTTCATACTCTGCCACAGCAAGGCCCGCCACCACCGCCGCTCAGCCTCGAAAGCGGGCCATCTGTGCGTCGACGATCGAGGCTCGCTGTCAGGGCCCTGGCATGCGCCTGCAGCGCGTCGACCCGCTGGTAGACGAGGGTGGAATCGCGCAACGCGCCGGCTTCCTCACACGCCTATCGCGGGCCAGTGAACAGCGGCGCGCCCGGCCCGGTCGGCAGGCCCATCCACACCCACAGCACCAGCATCAGCGGCCACACCAGTGCGTTCGTCACCGTATACGGCAGCATCGTCGCCGTCAGCGTGCCGATGCCTGCCTTCGGCTCGTAGCGCTGGAAGAACATCAGCACCAGCGGGAAGTTGGACGAGAGCGGCGTGATGATGTTGGTCAGGCTGTCGCCCACGCGATAAGCCGTCTGCGTCAGCTCCGGCGCGTAGCCGAGCAGCATGAACATCGGCACGAGCACCGGCCCGAGGAGCGCCCACTTCGCCGAGGCCGACCCCAGCATCAGGTCGATGGTGGCCGTCATCGCGACGAGCGCCAGCAGCAGCGGAATCGGCCCGAGGTCCAGGGCCCGGAGGAACGCCGCGCCCTTCACGGCCGCGATGACGCCCAGGTTCGACCAGCCGAAGATCGCGATGAACTGCGCGATGAAGAACACGACGACGATGTAGCCGGCGACCAGCTCCATGTTGGTCTGCATGCCGCGGTAGACGGCCCTGTCGCTGCGGATGGTCCCGGCGCCGACGCCGTACGCGATACCTGGCAGCACACCGAAGAGAAAGATGAAGAAGACGAGGCCGCGCAGGAAGTAGGAGCCGACGAAACCCGGCTGCGTCGGGTCCTGCAGGAAGCCGCCGTCGGGCACGAGGCCCCAGAGCACGAGTCCTGAGAGCGCGGCGATCACGGCGAAGGCCCAGATCAGGCCGCGCCATTCCTCGCGCGTCAATCGCTCGGCCGGCTGGGGCTCCACCTCGCCCGCGTAGGGGCCCAACCGTGGCTCGACCATCCGGCCGGTCACGAGCGTCCCGGTGGTCGTCACGAGCAGGACCGACGCCGCCAGGAAGTAGTAGCTCGCCATCGGCGAGACGGTGTAGCCCGCATCGACGAGGCGCGCCGCCTCCTGCGTGAGTCCCGCGATGATGACGTCCGTGGGTGACAGCAGCAGGTTGGCCGCAAAGCCGCCGGAGACGCCCATGAACGAGGCCGCGAGGCCGGCCAGCGGGTTCCGCCCGGCGGCGTGGAACAGTGCCGCGCCGAGCGGCAGTAGCAGGACGTACCCCACGTCGCCCACCGTGTGGGACATCGCGCCGGCGAACACCACCGTCGCCGTCAGCCAGCGCCGTGGCGTGGCGCCGATGACGAGGCGCACCACGGCGCCCAGCAGGCCGCTCTGCTCCGCCACGGACAGCCCGAGCAGACTCACGATGACGGGGCCGAACGGAGCGAAGTTCACGAAGTTCGGGACCAGGCCGAGCACCAGGCGCTGCAGGCCTTCTACGGAGAGCAGGCTCACTGGCGTGATCGTGGCGCCGGTCATCGGGTGTGTCACGCTGGTGCCCGTCGCGTGCAGCAGCGCCGACAGCAGCACGACGATGCCGGAGAGGACCACGAAGAGGGACGCCGGGTGCGGCAGCGCGTTGCCGGCCCACTCGATGGCGTCGAGCACGCGCTGCAGCCGCGTTCGCGGGGCGAACGAGATGGTCGAGGTCATGCCGGCTGCCGCGGCGCGCCGCCGGCCTCGATGCGCGCCGCCAGCGTGTGGACGAACGTCCCCAAAGTCCGCTGAACCGCCTCGAAGCCGGGTGTCCGCACGAAGCGCGCTTCGTCCATGTAGAGCGCGCGATTCAGTTCGATCTGGATGCTGTGACGACCAGCGACAGGCGCGCCGAAGCACGCCACGAGATCACCGCCCTGGTATGGCGTGTTCACCTGCGCCACGAAGCCGTGCTCGCGGAACCAGTCGGCGATCCACCGGGTGAGCTCGGGGTCCGCGGTGGTGCCGTGCCGGTCACTGACCACCAGATCCGGCCGCATCGCGCCGATGTCCACGTTCATGGCGTTGCCGCGCGACTTCATCGAGTGCGCGTTGACGTGCACGACCACGCCGTGAGCCGCGTGCAGGCGGTCGATCACCGCCTGGAGCGCCGAACGGTACGGATGGTAATAGCGATCGAGGCGCGCCTGCACCTCCACGACCCGCAGGCGGCGGTTGTACATCGGTACGCCGGGCAGGGCATGGCGCCGGATCAGGCCCATCCCCCGCCGGGTGTAGTCCGACGGACGTACGGGCACCGGCCATGCGCCGTCGATGAGGTCGAGATCGAGGTCGTCGGCGGCCCTGTTCACGTCGAGATACGCGCGCGGGAAGCGGGCGCTGACCAGTGTCGCGCCCGCCTGTCGCGCTCCGCCCCACAGCTCGTCGACGAACGCATCCCAGGTGGTCAGGATCGCCTCGGCCGGCGCAGCGGGCTGGAAATCCTCCGGCCATTCCATTCCGCTGTGCGGGGAGTCGACGACGACGCCGATTGGCGGCGCCGTCGGTCCGAGCACGACGACCGGATGCGTCTCGACGGGCACGCGCGGAAGTCTACCCCGAAGCGCGGCGTCGCATTCGCGGCTGACCAACGGGCCGCAGGTGTCGATGTCGCGCCACTCGAACGCCTCGCGGAACGCCGGGGGTATGATGTGCAGACCACAGGCTCATCGCGAGCGGCACAGCGGCCCCCCGCGCATGTCACGTTCCCATCCCACCATCACGCTCGTCACGGTGAACTACAATCTCGCGCCGTTCCTGGAAGCGACACTGCGGAGCGTCCTGGACCAGGCGTATCCCGCGCTGGACTACATCGTCGTGGACGGCGGTTCCACGGACGGCAGCGTGGAGATCATCCGCCGCCATGCCGACCGGCTCACTCGTTGGTCGAGCGAGTCCGACCGCAACATGTACCACGCCATCAACAAGGGGTTTGCCGGCACGACGGGCGACATCATGGGCTGGCTGAACAGTGACGACCTGCACCTGCCGTGGACGCTATCCACGACCGCCGATATCTTCCAGCAGTGCCCCGATGTGGAGTGGATCACGTCGCTGTACCCGCTCGTCATGAACGCCAGGGGCCAGGTGGAGTCCACGCATTACCTCGCCGGGTTCAACCGCGAGACGTTCCTGCGCGGCGCGAATCTCCCGCGGGCCGGGTTCCACGCCCGGGGCTACATCCAGCAGGAATCCACCTTCTGGCGGCGTTCCCTCTGGGAGCGCGCGGGCGGCCGGCTCTCCGAGGCGCACGGGTCGGCCGGCGATTTCGAGTTGTGGACGCGCTTCATCGCGCTCGCCCCGCTGCATGGTGTCGCCGTCCCGCTCGCCGGTTTCCGGAGGCGTCATGGACAGCTCTCGCAGGTCGGACGCGTGGCGTATGAAGAGAACGCCGAACGGGCGCTTGCGCAGGCGGGCGGCCACCGCGCCGAAGGATTGGCAAACGCGCTGCGCCGCCAGACCGGGGCCCTGTTCGGCCAGCGCCCGCTGGCGCGACGCATGCCGGTGCTGCTTCGAAAGGGCCTGCTCGCGTGCGGCCTGCTCAGCCGCGCGCCGGTGATCCGGAACGTGAATGACCGCTGGTGCGTTCACCAGGAGTTCGTGGCCTGAACCGGCTCGACGGGCTCAGGGTATAGGCTTCCCGCGAGCCAACTCCAGGTACACCGCGTCGTAGACTTCATGCCATGAAAACAGCCTTGCAGCTTCGTCGGCGTCTTCAGCGGCCGCCAACCGACAGCGGCCGGTTTCGCCCGTTGGTGCGCCGACGGGCCGATGTGCAGTCCCCCTTCATTGTTGTCGCCGCCGGTGTCCCGCGCAGCGGCAGCACCTGGCTGTTCAACGCGGTGCGCCTGCTGTGTGAGCGCAGTGGTGTGAGCACGTATGCAGACTGGGCTGACAGTTATCAGCCGGAGGAACACGCCGCGCGTGACATTCACCTCGTGAAACTGCACAAGCCGGAGCAATCCACGTTTCCGTATCATTGCCTCGTGACGACCGATCGGGATCTGGTGGAGCGGATTGCGTCACTGATTCGCATGGGTTGGGTGAAGAAGGATGTCCGCGCCATCCGCAGCGCGGTCGAGGAACAGGCCGGACTGCATGCCTATTGGCTGGAGCGGACACATCTCGAAATCGACCATGGAGAGATCATCAACGATCCCGTGGCTGCACTCTCGCGCCTTGTGGACCTGCTGGACCTGCAGCGTGCCGACGGGTGGCTCGCCGAGATCGCCCGGGAGCTGGCCGAGTTGCCGAATGCCGATCCTGTGGTGAATTCGTTCGGCCACGATGCCACGACGCTTCTGCATGCCGGGCATTGCGGGTCGGAGCAGGCCCGCGCCGACCTGGTCGCCTTCGTGCGCGATGCGCTGTCGCCAGCTGCGGGAAACTGATCCGAAGACCCACAAGAGGCACGAGGAATGCCCGGCACCTCAGGTTGCTGGCTTCTTCCGCAACCTGGCTACGGCGCGGGCTTGGCGGCCGACCGCCCGAAGCGGATACCCACCAGCGCCGCGAACCCGCGATTGCGGTAGCTCTCGTCGTCGGCCAGGGCGTTGACGTTCGTCAATCCCTCCTGGTACCGGCCCTCGAGGATCAGCAGCCCGCCGTAGTAGCCGGCTCCGACGACGAGCCCGACGTCCAGGTCCGCGACCTCGTCCTTGAAGTCTTCTTCATCATTGAACGTCCCGCCGACGATGAGCTGCGCGCCGACGTTGAAGTTGAACGACGGGCCGGCGAACGCGTGAAAGCCGCGGCCGCTGGATGGCCCGACCCGCAGCAGCACGGGGACATCGACATAGGAGAGCTTCAGCTTGAAGGTTTCGTCGGCGAGCGGGATGCGGCCCTTCAGGCCCCGCTGGGTGTAGAGCACCTCCGGCTGCACGGCGAAGTACCCGCCGAACGGAAACGCGACGAAGCCCCCGATGACCGCCCCAATCCGGTAGTCGGTCTCGGCGGAGGCTTCCTCGGTGAGCACGTCCGCGAACCTGGGAATGTCCGAGAACGACACGCCGCCCTTGACGCCGCCCTCGACCCGCTCGGCGCTGGCCATCTCGGCCTGGCCCGCGGCGAGGGTCGGGAGGCACAGCAGTGCCGCGGCGACTACTGCGGATGACCATCGGAACATGACCGCCTCCGCAGCCGACATTGCACCAGCCGTGCCAGCGGGGAACCGCCGAAAGCGGCCGCAATCGGCCTCGGGTACCGCCCTCCACCGGATTCCCGGCGGTCGCGGCCCGGCCTCCCGCGTCGGTCGCGACTATCGTCTGGACGGAAGCAGCCGGGACAGCGCCTTTCGCAGACCGGCCAGCTCGCGGGTGAGCTCCGCGATCGTGGCATCCTGCTGCGCCAGGCGCGCCTCCTGCAGGGCGCGCTCGCGTTCCAGCCGCTGCACCTCGGCAACCAGCAGCGGCGGCAGGAAGTGGTAGCGGACCGTCTGCGGTTCGCCGTCGACGGTCACGACGAGGGTGGGATCGACCTCCGCCACCTCCTCGGCGATCAGCCCGTATTGCAGCACCTGCGACCCATCGTCGAACTCCGGCTTGTAGTGGAACTGCACCGGCCGTAGGCCCTGCACCACGTCGCGGGCCCGCTCGATGGCAGCGATGTCCTGCTTGAAGCGGCGCGACGACGCCGAGGTGCCCAGCTGGCCCGAGGCATTGACGAACACGCCGACGCCCCCGGACACGTTGACGCCGGAGATGCCGGCCATGAATGCCGCGGTCTGGACGGAGGGATTGCCAATCCGGATGGTGTTCGACTCGACCGATGCCCCGCCGGGTGAGGCGATGTACACGTTGTTCGTGCCGTTGGTGAGCGACTGGCCGGCCGAGGTGCCGATCATGACATTGCCGGAGGCCACGCCGAGGTTGACACCGGCGAAGCCGCCCAGCAGCACGTTGCTGTTGCCGGCCGACAGGTTGATGCCGGCATGGTGGCCCAGGCCGACGTTGGTATGGCTGCCGACGGCCGTGCGAAGTACGGAGTCGCCCACCGCGACGTTGTTCGTACCGGTCTGGTTCGCGAAGAACGCCTGGGCACCGACGACGGTGTTCGCAGTGCCGGTGGACGTGGACACCGCCGCCGACGCACCGACGGCGGTGTTGAAACTGGCGTTCGACACCATGAGCGCCTGGAAGCCCACGGCCGTGCTCTCCTGGCTCGTGGAATTCGCGCTCAGTGACGCGTAGCCGATGCCGGTGTTACAGCAACCGGTGGTCTGCCCCTGCAGGGCAAAGGCGCCCAGCGCCGTCTGCGCCTCGGCCACGTTGTTGAGCAGGGCGTTGCTGCCCACGGCCGTGTTCGCCGCGCCGGAGCTGACCGAGATGAGCGCCTGGCTCCCCACCGCCGTGTTGAACGCGCCCGTGCCGTTGGCCAGCGAGAACGGCCCGACTCCCATCGAGCCGGTGCCCCCGCGCTGGTGGGTGTGGTCGCTTCTGGCGACCGAGGTGGCCGTGCCCGATCCGCCGAACTGCACCGCCAGCGACACGTCGCCGCTCAGCCCGCCGCCGGAGAGGCCAGGGCCCGCGGCGACGCTGGTGATGTCCGCAGCCGTGTTGCCGAGGCTCTGGCACGCCACCGATCCGTCCTGATTCACGACACGCACGGCCTGTCCGGCCGGGCAACTGCCCGACACGCGGAGCTGCACCTGGGCCGAATCGATGGCCCCGGCTCCCAGACCACCGAGCGGACGGGCGCCGCCCGGCACACCGGCACCGGCCGTGAAGATGAACGGTCCGGTGTTGCCGGCGCTGTCACGCCACGTGCCGTTGATCGAGGGCAGGGTCACGAGCGCCTCGATGTGCACCGGTGAGGCCCCGGGCGTCGTCACGGCGTTCAGGCCGAGCGCGATCGTGCCGTCGGGATTGAGCGCGGCGACCCCCACCACGGGAGCCACGGTGGCCGCCCCGCACTGGTCGTCGGTCCCCTCGAGACGATACGCGCCGCCGACCTGCGTGACGGTGAGGCTGAGCACGTTGCAGAACGGCCGCAGCTGCCACCGGAAGGTGCCGAGCACCTGCGCGTCCACGGGCGTGGCCAGCCCCGCGGCTGCGAGCAGCCACACGACGATGACCGGCAGTGGTCGTTGCGTCATCATCCTCACCTCGCCCGCCATGGCTGGGTCACTGCCCCGTGTAGACGGCCATCGTCCACCCGGTGACGCGGTCGTAGATCTGCACGCTGGCCGTGCAGCCCGAGGCGTCGCCGCCACCAGCGGCCGGCAACAGGAGACGTGGGCGCACGAAGCGCCGCGTCCGGAGCGGGTCGCCGGCGGCGGGGAGCAACAGGGCCGGGTCGAGGTCAACTACTGCGGACTCGCCTGGGCGAAGATCGACGGCGCGCGAGGGCCCCACGGCGGTGCCGTCCGCATCGGCGAAGCCGATCACGACCGCGCATCCGGGCGGGTCGGGTTGCGGATCGAATCCCCGGATGACGCCCACCCGCAGGATCTGGGAGCGCGACACGCCGGTCGGCGCGAGCGGCCCGCGCACGGCGGGCAGCAGCAGCCCTTCCTGCGCCGGCAGCAGCAGGCCCGGCGTGTGCGCCATGGTCCGCCCGGTGACGTTCTCGTACACCTCGATCGCCGCGGTACACGTGCCCTCGAACACCGACACCGCAGGCAGCAGCTCGACGCGACGACGCGCGCTGCCGGGCAGCGTGCTGAGATCGACGTCGACGAACGTGGACTCACCCGCGCGGAGGCTGACGCGCTGTTCGGCCGCCGGCAGCAGCTCGCGTGTGAGCAGCCGGACGAGGGCCGAGCAACCGCCCCCGGCCGCGGCGGGATCGCCGGCCGTGATGAGCAGGCGTATGGTCTGCCCGTAGGTACCACCCACCATCGGCAGCTGGGCCGACGCCGGGGCCGCAAGGCCCAGGGCCACACAGAACGTCGCGATCGTTGCTCGTCGTTGCACGGGGCACTCTCCTTCTGAACGTGCAAGCGGAAACACGGGCGTGCATTTCCCATCGGCCGTGCGCGGAAAGGGCTTGGTATAGTCGGTCGCATGGCGGACTCGCGGGCACCGGCGACCACGAACGTCACCGCGCTGCTCGAACGGTGGCGGGGGGGCGATCGGGCCGCGATGGACGAGGCGAGCGCCATCATCTATCCGGAACTGCGCCGCATCGCGAACGCGTACCTGCGGCGGGAACGTTCGTCGCACACCCTGCAGCCCACGGCGCTGGTCCACGAGGCGTTCATCCGGCTGACGAGCGCCGGCCAGCTGGCGTTCGAGAGCCGTCGCCACTTCTACGCGCTTGCGGCGCAGATCATGCGTCGCATCCTGGTGGACTACGCGCGGGCGTTCAGCGCGGGCAAGCGGGGCGGCGGCGTCGCGCAGTTGTCCATCGACGGCCTCGGCGTCGCGGACCCGCAGCCGGCGGAGCGGTTCCTCGTGCTGCACGACGCGCTCGATCGGCTGGCCTCGGTCGACGCACGGAAGGCACAGGTCATCGAGCTGCGGTACTTCGGCGGCCTCAGCCTCGAGGAGACCGGGGCCGTCCTCGGGATCTCGACATCCACGGCGCAGCGGGAACAACGCCTGGCCGAGGCGTGGCTGACCGGCGCCCTCACGACGTGACAAAGACGCGGGCAAATCCGCGCTCGTAGGGGAGGAGGAAGCCGCGGTGGCGACGAGCCCCGAACGCTGGCGCCGGATCGAACAGCTGTTCGACCTGGTTGCCGACCTGCCGCCTGCCGATCAGGAGGCCCGCCTGGCCAAGGCCTGCAGCGGCGATGAAGGACTGTACGCGGAGGTGCGCCGGCTGGTCGAGCACGACCGTTCCCGTGGTGCGAGCATCCAGCGGGCCCTCGAAGGGCTGAGTGGGTTGGTGATTCCCGAGGAGCCCAGTCCCGAGGGCCGGCGAATCGGGCCCTACCGCCTGGTACGTGAGCTGGGGCGTGGCGGCATGGGGGTCGTCTTCGAGGCCATCCGGGATGACCTCACATTCGAGAAGCGGGTGGCAATCAAGGTGGCCTCGGGTGGGGCATGGTCTCCCGAGCTGGTTCGACGGTTCCAGGCCGAGCGCCAGATTCTGGCGCGGCTCGAGCATCCCCACATCGCGCGGCTGCTCGACGGCGGTACTACCGACGAAGGCGTGCCCTACTTCGCGATGGAGTACGTGGAGGGCGAACCGCTGCCCGCCTACGCGGACGCGAGGCAGCTGTCGGTGGCCGATCGGCTGCGGCTCTTCCTGCAGGTGTGCGACGCGGTCGAGTACGCCCACCAGAACCTCGTGGTCCACTGCGACCTGAAACCCGGCAACATCCTCGTCGCCGCGAACTCGGCGCGACTGCTCGACTTCGGCATCGCGCGCCTGGTGGAACCGATGGATGGGGCCCGCACCACGTCCGGCTTCGCGCCACTCACGCCCGACTACTGCAGCCCGGAACAATTGCGCGGCGGCCCGGTCACCACCCGCACGGACGTCTACGCCCTGGGCCTGGTGCTGTACGAACTGCTGACGGGCGAACGCGGGCAACGGGCCGACACCACGTCGCCGGCGGCCCTCGAACAGTCGGTGTGCGACACGCCGATCGTGACACCGAGCGTACGCGTGCGGCCGAGGGACCGCTCCCTCTCGCGTCACCTGTCGGGCGATCTCGACACGGTCGTCCTGACTGCGACGCAGAAGGATCCCGGGCGTCGCTACGCGTCAGCCGGCGCGCTTGCGGAGGACCTGCGCCGGCATCTCGCACACCTGCCGATTCACGCGCGGCAGGACAGCACGTGGTACCGAGGGGCGCGCTTCGCCCGGAGACACTGGCTGCCACTCGGCGCGGCCGTGCTCGTCACCCTGACGTTGGCGGCCGGCGTCATCGCCGCCACCTACCAGGCACGCCGCGCGGAGCGCCGGTTCCAACAGGTGCGCAGCATCGCCAACGCGCTCATGGTGGACGTGCACGACGCGATCCGCGATCTGCCGTCCTCGACGGAGGCGCAGGAGGTGGTGGTGCGGACGGCCCTGCAGTATCTCGACGGGCTCGCACCCGAGGCCCGGGGCGACACCGCGCTGCAGCTGGAAGTGATCCGAGGCTACCTGAAGGTGGCGGAGCTCTCGTATGCGATGGCGAGGCCCAGCCTTGGTCGCCCCGAGGACGCACGCGCGTCCTACGACAAGGCCGCGGCGCTGCTGGCGTCGTTGGACGGGCGCGGCGGCGCCGACGTCGCCGTGACCGCCGTCCAGGTTGCCTACGAGATGCAGTTGGGGGAGTACCTTTTCGACACCGGCCGGGTGCCGGAGTCGCTCGCGGCGTACGAGTCGGCCCTGGCCGCCGCCGAGGCCGGGGTCGCCCGTCATCCCGACTCGTTCGAGATGCTGGACGCCCTTGGCGAAACGCTCAACAACCTCGTGGCGTCCTTCAGCGCGCATCCGCGGGTTCGCCCCCTCGCGCGCCGCTACGTCGAGGTGGCCGAGCAGCTCGCCAGCCGGGACACCCCTGATGCCGACACCGCGGCAAGGCTGGGCGTGGCCTACTCGCAGGCCGCCAACCAGGCGGCCCTTGACGGCGACGAAGACCGGGCGCGCGATCTGTACCGGAAGAACATCGAGCAACAGACCCGCGCCGTCTCCCTCGAACCGGAGAACGCGACCGCGAGGCGGAACCTGATGATTGCGTGGAGCAATGTCGGCGATCTGGAGCTGGGACCGATTGGCACGGGGTCGTACACGGGCTCGGGGGGGCCACAGGTGGACATTGGCCCGGCACGGCGGGCGGCGGCGCGCGAGGCGTTTGCCCGGGCGGTGGAGCAGGCCGAGTGGCTGTACGCACGCGACCCATCGAGCGACACCGTCCGCTACGACTATGCGGTCTGCCTCCTCCGGCAGGCGCCCTCCTGGCCCCCCGGTGACATGCGGCCGATCGCCGATCTCGAGCGGAGCCTGGGAATCCTTCAGGAGCTGGAGCAACGGAATCCCGCGCGGACGTGGGCCTTCCTCGTCGAGCTGCATGGCAGCCTGGCGGAGCGGCTGCGGCAGGCGGGCCATATGGACAGGGCGATCCGCACCTGGACCACCGTCGACGGCCTGCTCCAGAAGGCACTGGCCGACGATCCCGACGCCTACTACCCGCGCCGGCTCGTCATCTCAATCTTCGAGAACTGGGCGGAGACACTCGCCGCCACCGGAGATCGCGCCGGTGCCCGCCGAATCGCCGCGCGGGTGGTTCGGCTCGCCGACGAGGTCGGCGCGCGTGAGGCCCAGTACGCGCGAGCGGCGGGATGGCCACCACGCGTGCGCGACTGGCTCGCGGACTTCTACACCCGGCTGGGCGATCGCGAGGCCGCCGGCCAGGCCCGCCGCGACAGCCTCGATCTGTGGACACGCGTCGCCGCCCGCACCGACATCCCCGATGACGTGATCGAGGAAGCGCGCGCGGCGACGAGAGCGGCGAGACCGGAGGGCGGAACGATGGGACGATGACGCAATGGCAAACCTCTTCATCTCCTACTCACGGTCCGATGAGGCGTTCGTCACGCGGCTCCATGCCGACCTGACGAAGCACGGCTTCGAGGTCTGGTGGGACCGCGTCGCCATGGACAGCCGAGGCCGCACGTTCCTGCAGGAAATCCGCGATGCCATCGCCTCCGTCGAGCGGGTCATCCTCGTGGTCGGTCCCGAGGCCATGCGATCCGATTACGTGCGCGTCGAGTGGCAGTTCGCTCTCGAAGCCTGCAAGATCGTCATCCCCATCGTCCGTCGGGGCCGTCCGTCGCTGGTCCCGGAGGAAGCCGTTCGCTCGGCCTACGCACTGATTCCACGAGGGCTCGCCTCCTTCCACGCGCCCGACTTCGTGGCCGACAGCCGTTACGACCACGCGTTTGACGAGCTTCGACGAATTCTCTCGGTCGCCGTGCCGCCACTGGCGGCACCAGACGCGGTCATCGAGCTGCCGCCCGCCTATCTTCCGCGGCCCGAGGTGATGAACAAGATCGGGAAGGCCGTGCTGGCCGACCACCATGCGCCCCTTGTCGTGGGCCATGAGTCTCGCGTGACGGCCCTGGTTGGAATGGGTGGTGTCGGCAAGTCGGTCCTCGGTGCGGCGTTCGCAAGGGATTGTGGGACACGCCGGGCCATGGACAGCGTGCACTGGCTCGAGGTGGGCAGAGCAGGCGATGTCGCCACGAGCCTCCGCGCGCTCGCCGGACGACTCGGCGTCCGTGTGGACTTCGGCGCGACCGTCGAGGAGGCAAAGGCGCGGATAGCGGAGCGCCTGGCGCCGCTGACGTGCCTGATCGTGCTCGATGACGTCTGGGCGTTGCCCGAGGCGGCGGCGATCCGGGATCTGCTCGGGCCGCGGTGCCGACTCGTCATCACGACGCGCCTGCGCAAGCTGGCGTCCGACCTCGGTGCCCGGCTCATCCCGGTCGATGCGCTCGACGAGGCCGCTGCCATGGACCTGCTCGCGCGTACGGTGCATCTCGCCGTCGACGCCCTGCCCGTAGAGGCGCCGGACATCGCCAACGAGTGCGGCAGGCTGCCCCTCGCCATCGCCATGATCGGCGGGACCCTGCGCGCGAACCCGGACCGCTGGACGCAGGCGCTCCACAAACTCCGCGCCGCCGACCCCTCTCGGGTGGCTTCGGAGCTGCCCAACTACGACCACCCGGACCTGTTGCGCGCAATCGACGTGAGCGTGGAGTCGCTCTCTGCCCGCACTCGCGACCGTTTCCTCGACTTCGCGGTCTTCCCCGAGGGTGCCGCCGTCCCCGAGAGCGTCGTCGCGCAGCTGTGGAAGCACAACCGGATCGACGGCATCGATGCCGCGGACATGCTCGATGACCTCGTGAACCGATCCCTCCTGTCACGACACTCTGCGGGCCGACTGGGCATCCACGATCTGCTGCTCGACTATGTCAGGTTTCGTGCCGGGGACCTGAGCAGCCTGCACGAGCAACTCCTGGCGAGCTATACGAGCCAGTGCGACGGCGGTTGGGCCACCGGGCCTGATGACGGCTACTTTTTCCAGCAGCTGTCCCATCACCTGCAGCAGAGCGGTCGCACCGCCGGGTTGGTGACCCTCCTGACCGGGTCTTCGGCCTGGCCGCGCGCCTCCCTGCGGGCGGACCCGTCCGGCGGATCGCTCATCGTAGACATCGACCGGGCTCGCGCCTCATCGACGGACGTGCTGGTCCTCGCGACGCTGGCGACGCTTCGGATCGCCGTTCAGGAGCGATCGGCCTCCTGGCCGGAGGGCGTCCTGCGTGCGCTGGTGTGGCTGGGGCGAACCGACGTGGCGCTTGCCAACGCCCGCGTGCGCGCCACGCCCGTGGAGACGTTCAACGCCCTCCTGGCGATCCACGAATCCGCGCGCGAGAAGGACCCAGACGTGCACGGCCTGGGTGGGGAACTCTTCCGGGCGGCGCAGACAGTGAATGCCGACCAGGACAAGGTCAACGCCCTGAAAGAAGTGGGCCTCCTCATGGCGGCCGCCGACGATCCTCGCAGCATCCAGGCGTTTCAGTTGGCGCGATCCGCGGCCAACCGCCTCCCGGACGCATGGCAGCGATCCCTCATGCTGTGCAGGCTCGCCGCCGCACTCACGGAGTCTCCGCAGCTCTCCCGGGTGACGGTGCTGGACGAGGCGTGGGTGGCGATCGAGTCGAGGCTGGCCGACGCCGAGATCACGTCCATCCAGATGGACGTGGCCCTCGCATTCGGAAGCGCTGGACAGTTCGAGCGAGCGGAGGCGATCACCGAGGGCATGATGCACGAGGGCTGGAAGGAGAATGCCCGCGCCTACCTCCCCCGTGCGTTGGCCGAGGCCGGGCGACCTGACGAGGCGCTCGTGCGGGCCAGGCATTCGAGCTTCTCGTTGGAAGTCTCCCTGCCGGCCATCGCCGAAGCCCTCGCCCGGGCCGGCCGCTTTCCAGAGGCGCGCGCGCTGATACCGCAGGTTCGGAGTCCTGATGACGGGGCACGGGTCCAGCGCGAGCTCGCTCGCATGATGGCTCGATCGGGCGCCCGGGGCGCGAAGACAGCGTTCGGGGCGGCATGGGCCGCCTGCAGGGTCGTGGAGGACGCCGACACTCGCGTGGCCGCCCTCTGTGACCTTGCCATCAGCATGGTCGAAGCGAGCGACGCGCGTGGCATGGCCGTCCTGAAGGACGCAGTACGGCAGTGGGAGCGGGCACGGCACGCCTACCCTGTGTTGGCGAACACCATCGGGTACAACGTTGCGTCCACCTTCGCCAGGCTCGGGCACCCCGACGATGCGTTCAGAGTGGCGAGCGGCGTGCCGGATTCCGGCTGGCGGTCAGCGGCGCTCGGACACGTCGCCAGCGCGATGGCACGGCAGGACGACCCACGTGCCGCTGCCGTGCTCGAGGAGGCGATCGCCGCCGCCGAGGCCACGCTGGATGAGCGCGCCTGGATCGATATGCTCAGGGCGCTCTGCATGCTCCTGTCGCGCGGCGGATGTTACGGGGAGGCCTGGCAAGTTGCGCGCCTGATCCCAGCGGAGTGGGAGCGATCGGCGGCCCTCACGGAGCTGGGCGCCGCGATGGGGCGGGCCGGGGACCCACGGGCGCGTGAGGTGCTCGACGAGGTGCTGCCGCTCGTGCCGACCTCAGGGACGGAGCACGATCGAGCCGAATTCCTGGCGGACACCGGCGTCGCGCTCCATCTTTCGGGCGATCCGCGGGCCAAGGGTGTGCTCGCGCAGGCGCTCACGCTCGCACGCAAGGTCACCCGTTCGGGGCACGCGCCGGCACAGCTCGCGAAGCTGGCGGGGAAGCTGTGCCGGTGCGGCCATCCGCAGGGGCTTGCGGTGGCCGAAGAGGCGGCGCGCCTTGCGCGCGCAGAACGGGATCGCTCAATCCGCGTGGGCCGCCTGGGTGATCTCGCGCGCGAGCTGAGGGACACACAACCGCAGCTTGCCGCGACGCTCGTCGAAGAGGCCACGCGCGCAGTGCCGCTTCGCGGCAAGGTGCACGACCAGGAGGCCGCCTTCAGACTGGTCGACGTTCTCGTTGGCGCAGGCCGATGCGACGACGCCCGACGCCTGATCGGCGTGCTGAGCGCAGGGCCGGGAAGGCCAGAGGCCGAAGGCAGGCTCGTGGCCTGCCTCCGCGAGGCTCAGCGGTGGCCCGAGGCCTTCAGTGTCGCTTCGTCGATGGAGCCCGGGCTGTGGGCTGCCGAGGCACTCGTCGAGCTCGCCGTGGCGATGACGCGCGTGCGGGCGGGCGGTGTCGACCGGGTGGTCACGGCCTCGCTCGCCGCCCTCGAGGCCATGGACCCGTCACCGCTCCGCACGAAGCTCAGGTCCCAATTGCACCGAGTGCTCGTCCTCCTTGGCGACGGACGTCAAGCGACCTTCTTCGCCCGGGCCCGCGCAGAGGATGCCGGGGGCGCGAACTGGTCAGGGATTCTGGCCGATCACCTTGTAGAGGGTGGTCGACTGATCGAGGCGCTGGGTGACTACCGGGCATCCGACCGCGCAGCGTTCGTGCACACACTGTCGTGCTGGGTCTGGGCCTTTGAACGCAGCCGGCCTGGTCTGGGACTTCACGTGCTGCAGGAGGCGACGCGCATCCTGGGATGGTCCAATCCGGCATGGGAGCGGTTGCACGGAATCCTGGCCCAGGTGCGGGAATGGTCGGCCGGCGGCCAGCCCTCGGACGCCGGGCCCCCCGCCCCAACGGGGGACACGGCTATCCCGTACAGGTAGGACGCCTGCCTCCCGGCCCTACTTCCCCACCGGCTTCAGCGCCGGAAAGATCGCGCCCGCGCCGAGCATCTCCTTCACCAGGCCGGGCATCTTCGCCGCGACCGCGTTCGCCTGATCGATCACGATCGGCAGCGCGGCCTTCACCTCGCGAATCTGCTGCAGCTGGGTGTTCGTCGGCAGTGCCGTGGAGCCCTGGATGGCGTTCTTCAGCTGGCCAATCCGGCCGCGCACGTTCTCCGTGCCGCCGCCGAAGCCGCCGCCCCCGCCCGGACCGCCGCCGAGCCCGAGGCGCCGTCGCACCACCTCCATCTCCTTGGCCAGGTTGTCCAGCGACTGCTTCACCGCCGGCGCCAGCGTCTGGTTGCGCGTCTGGTTCTGCAGTTGCTGCAGCTGGGCATTCGCGTTCTGCGCCAGCTCCGCCGCGTCGTTGGCTTTCGCCTGCATCTGGTGCAGGTCCATGGCCGTGTCGAACCAGATCTTGCGGTCCGCGTTCGTGATCGTGATCTCCGGGTCGCCCGTCACGGCCACGTTGACGGTCTGCACCTCCTTGCCGTCGACCGAGAGCGCCGCGCGATAAGCACCCGGCAGCACGAAGGGCCCGTTGAGGCCGCCGCCCCCGAAGAAGCCACCACCGCCGCCACCGGCCTGCGCGCCGGCGGGTGCGCCCGGAGGAGGAGGCAGGGGCTTCAACGGTTCGACACGCAGGTCCCACTTCACGATGTTCAGGCCCGCCTTGTTGCGGTCGCGCATCGCCTCCCCCGCGATCTCCCGCACGACCGCGCCGCCGCCGTCGCGAATCGTCCACTTCACGTCCTTCGCATCTGCCTTCAGCCGGTAGGCGAGCGTGGCGCCGGGCGCCGGGTTCATGCCCAGGAACAGCCGATCGCCCTCGAAGCCCTTCATCTGATCGTTCGCGGCGTTGAACGCCACCGCCGGGTCCGGCTCGAACGCGTACGCCGTCGCGGCAGCCTCGCTCTTCGCCCACTGCTGGATGATGCCGAGGTCATCGAGGATCCAGACGCCGCGCGCGTGCGTGGCGAGAATCATGTCGTTGTCGCGCGGGTGCGTCTTGATCTCGTAGATGGGGATGGTCGGCAGGTTGGCCTTCAACCGCGTCCACTGACCGCCCTTGTTCCACGACACCCACATGCCGGTCTCGGTGCCCAGGTACAGCAGGTCCGGGTTCTTCCGATCCTCCGCAATCGTCCGCGCCACCTCGCCCTTCGGCAGGTTGCTCACGATGGACCGCCACGTGTTGCCGAAGTCGGTCGTCGTGAACACGTAGGTGGCGTAGTCGCCGCCACGGTGCCCGTCGAAGGTCACGTAGGCCGTGCCTGCCGCCGCGCGCGAGGGCACCACGTCGGACACGTAGGTGAACTTCGGCACGCCGGAGATCTTCGACGTCACGTTCGCCCATGTCTTCCCGGCGTCCTGGGTCACGCTCACGACGCCATCATCGCTGCCCGCCCACACCACCCCGGCCCTGGCGGCGCTCTCCTCCAGCGTGACGATGTTGCCGAAGCTGCCGACGCCGTCGTGCTTGGCGATGCGGATCTCCTTGCCCACCACGCCCATGATCGCGAGCGCCTCGCGGTCCGTGTTCGTCGTCAGGTCCGGCGAGATCGGCTGGTACGAGCGGCCCTGGTCCCCCGACTTCAGCACGACGTTCGCGCCGATGTAGATCGTCTTCGGGTCGAAGGGCGAGAGCTGCATCGCCGTGTCCCAGTTGAAGCGATAGGTCGTGCTCTGCTCGAACGGCTTCTGCTCGGGCGGCTCGGGCCGCACCACGGTGCGCTCGTTCGTCGTGCGGTCGATGCGGCTCATCCGCCCGTCCTGCGACTCGCCGTAGACGATCCGCGCGTCCGTGGGATCCATCAACGGCTGGAAGCCGTCGCCGCCGTTGATGACGTACCAGTCGTCGTTGTGGATGCCGCTGTTGGTCCGCACCGCGCTCGGGCCGCACCAGGTGTTGTTGTCCTGCAGGCCGGCGCACACGTGGTAGGGCGACTGCATGTCGAACTCCACGTGATAGGCCTGGGCGCCCAGTAGGTTCGGCATCCACACCCACGTGTCCGCGCGATCGTGCGAGATGCTCACGCCGCCGTCGTTGCCGATGACGAGGTGGCGCGGGTCGTTCGGGTTGATCCACATGGCGTGGTGATCCACGTGGATGCGTTCGGCGCCATCGGCGCGGAACGTCCGGCCGCCGTCGTCGGAGACGTGCAGCGACACCCCGAGCACGTAGATGCGCGAGTCGGTCTGCGGGTCGATGCGAATCTGGCTGAAGTACATCGGCCGCGGGTTCACGTCGCTCAGCTTCCGCCAGCTCGCGCCGCCGTCATCCGATCGGTAGACGCCGCTCTCGGTGGGGTGTTCGATGCGTGCGTAGAGGACGTTGGGATTGCGGCGGTAGATGTCGAGCCCGATGCGTCCCTTGGGGCCGGACGGGACACCGGTCTCGAGCTTCGCCCACGTCTCGCCGCCGTCGGTGGACTTCCAGATGCCGCTGCCCGGCCCGCCGCCGTTCATGCCCCACTGCGCGCGGCGCCGCTGGTAGGTGGCCGCGTAGAGCGTCTTGTTGTTGACCGGGTCCATCACCAGTTCCGTGGCGCCGGTGTCGTCGTCCACGTGCAGCGTGCGCTTCCAGGTGAGCCCGCCGTCGGTGGTCTTGTAGACGCCGCGCTCGCCGCCCGCCGCCCACAGGTCGCCGAGCGCCGCCACGTGGACGACGTTGAAGTCCACGGGGTCCACGATGATGCGCGCGATCTGCCTGCTGTCGCGCAGCCCCATGTTCTTCCAGGTGCGGCCCCCATCCGTGGACTTGTAGACGCCGTCGCCCCAGGACGACGACTGGCGGTTGTTGTTCTCGCCCGTCCCGGCCCAGACCATGTTCGGGTCGGTCGGCGCGATGGCGACGTCGCCCACCGAGGCGCTGCCCTCGTGGTCGAACACCGGCGTGAACGTCGTGCCCGCGTTGGTCGTCTTGTAGATGCCGGACGTGGCCATCGCCACGTAGAACGTGGACGGGTCCGACTCGAGCACCGCGACATCGTCTACACGGCCGGACGGCGTGGCGGGCCCGATGACGCGGAAGGCCAGGCGGTCCAGCGGCCCGGTGCCCCTGGAATTCTCGGTCCAGATGGGGGTCGGCCTCGGCGGCGCCTGCGCCAATAGCGTAGCCGTTCCCAAAGCCACCGCTCCCACCACTGCCCACACACGTCGCTGCTGCATACCCGCCCCCAAACTCACCAGAGAGATCCTCAACTCGCCCGAGAGATCACCAGCTCACCAGATAGATCGCCAGATCACCCGGTCGCCAGATCGATCACCAGATCACCACGTCACCAGATCACCAGATTCGCCGTTCACCTGTCCCTCAAATAGTCCACCGTCAGATTCGCCAGTGCGCGCACGCCAACGGGCAGCGCCGCTTCGTCCGCGAAGAACAGCGGCGAGTGGTTCTGCGCGGCGCCGGCTTCCTTCCCGGGCGGCGTCACGCCGAGGAAGAAGAACAGCCCTGGCACTTCCTGCTGAAAGTAGGAGAAGTCCTCCGCGGTGCCGGTGAGCGGACCCACGATGGCCTTGCCCGGCCCGGCCACGCGCTGCAGCGTGGGCGCCATCTTCTCGGTGAGCGCGGGATCGTTGGTTGTCACCGGGTACCCGAGGCCCCACGTGACCTTCGCCGTCGCGCCAGCGGCCTCCGCGTACTTGGTCGCCATGTCGGTGATCCGCTGCCGGATCTTCGTGCGCTCCTCGTTGTCGAAGGCGCGCACCGTCCCCACCAGCTCCGCCGTGTCCGGGATGATGTTCGAGCGGTTGCCCGCCGCGAACTTCCCCACCGTCACCACGGCCGGGGCCTGCGCGATGTTCACCGTGCGCGAGACGATGGACTGCAGCGACGTGACGATCTGGGCGCCGATCACGATCGGGTCCACACCGCCCCACGGTACGGCCCCGTGCGTCTGCTTGCCGGTGATCTCGATCGTGAACTCATCGGCGCTCGCCATCAACGGGCCAGAGCGGTAGACGACGGTGCCGGCGGTGTACGGGAAGACGTGCAGGCCGAACACGGCGTCCACCGTCGGGTTCCGCAGCACGCCGGCCTTCACCATGGGCTCCGCGCCGCCGGGGCCCTCCTCCGCCGGCTGGAAGATGAACTTCACCGTCCCGGGCAGGTCGGCCCGCATGCGCGAAAGCACCGTCGCCACACCCATCAGGATGGCCATGTGGTTGTCGTGGCCGCAGGCGTGCATCACGCCGGTCTCGACGCCGTTCCACATCGCCTTCTGCGTGGACTTGAACGGCACGTCCACCTGCTCGGTGACGGGCAGGCCGTCCATGTCGGCGCGCAGACCCACCACCTTGCCCGGCTTGCCGCCCTTCAGGATGCCGACGACGCCGGTGCCAGCGACGCCGGTCTGGACCTCCAGGCCGAGACTGCGCAGGTGGTCCGCGATGATCTTCGACGTCCGCACCTCCTGCATGCCCAGCTCGGGGTGCTGGTGGAAGTCACGGCGCCAGGTCACGACCTGGGGCAGGACTTCCTGGGTCGAGCGGTCGATGGCCGCGGCCATCGGGTCGGCCGTCTGCGCCAGCGCGGCCGGAGAAAGCGCGGCCACGGCCGCGACGACGAGAGCGATTGTGCGCATGTTGGTGGTCCTGAGCGAAGCCACGCGATTCTACTACCGGACTGGCAGGCACGTCGGACGAGGCGGGTACTCGGCCAGGCTCTCCACGCGGCGACGACTGGTCCAGGTGGCACAATGGAAGTGTGCTGGCGCAGTCACGGGCCGTGCGGCTCCTGGCCGGCGTCCTGGTCGTGGTTCTTGCGGTCCCCCTCGTCCTGTCGACGCCATCGGCAAAGGCGTGGGTGTTCGAGCGCGTCGTCTCCTGGGCGCGCGGGCAGGGCCTCGACGTCCGCGCGGCGAGGTTCGACTATCGCCTGCGCTCATTGCGGGTGACCGTCGAGGGCCTGACGGTCTCGGAGCTCGCGACGCCTGATCGCCCGTTCGCACGAGTGGCCCGACTCGACATCGACCTCGCGGCGTCCGCACTCCGGGGCCGGGCGGATCTCGACAGCATCCACCTTCAGGACGCGCGCATCGTCCTCGATACGACCACCCGGCGCCCGCAGATCCCGGGTGCGCCGGCCGCGCGCGCGGCCGGTATCGCCCTGCCGCCGTTCTCGATCGACACCGTCCAGATCGACCGCCTCAACCTCGAGATCGCCCTCGGCGATGAGGATGAGGTGCGCGTCGCCGTTGCTCAGGTGTCCGCCGCCCTGCAAGGGCGCGGCCCGGGCACGCTGGAGGGGGACCTCACAGCACCCGGCGGCGTGGAGGTGTCGTTTGGCGACGGCGACGTCCGCGTCGCCTTCGACCGCGCGGATGCGCGCGTGGCCCTGGACCCGCGATCGCGCGTCACCGGCTCGCTCACCGCCTCCTCACCGGTCGGCCCGCTGCGTGCCGAGGGCAGCGTGCCGCTCGTGCTCGACGAGCCGATCGACCTTCGCTACGAAGGTGTCGCGGCCCTGGAGGAGCTTCATCGCTGGTGGGGTGGCGCACCTGACTGGACGGGCCGGGTGAACTTGAAGGGCGAGGTACGCGGGCCGCTTCGCTCCCCCGACGCCTCGTACACCGCGAACAGCACCGATCTCACGTGGCCATCGCTGGCGCGAACGCAGCTCGATGCGTCGGGCCACGTGTCGTCGAGCGGCCTCGTGGTCGAACGTGTCGCGATCGCCTCCGGAGCCTCCACGCTCGACGGGCAGGCCACGCTGGCCTTCCGGGCCGACCAGCGGAGCGAGCTCACCGGTCGCTGGAACAATGTTGGCGCAGACACCGTCGCCGGCCTGCTCTCCCGACCCTTCACCTCCACATCGGGCATCGCCCTCTCGGGCTCCGCGACGCTGTCGTGGACGGGTCCACGGCCGGGTGTTGCGACGGTCGCGGGGCAGGTCGAGGCCGGTGCCCGTGGGGCTGCGCCCGATGAGTCCGCGGGCGGGACGCTCGTGGCGGACGGCGGGCGCGGCCAATGGCGCCTCAGCTATCGACAGGCACTGGACGGGGACACCGCCGCCACGCTGCTCGGCCAAGTCACCGTCAACGAGGACAGCATCCTCGATTCAGCCGTCAGCGGGTCCCTGGCGATGCAGGCGCGGGACGTCGGCGTCGCGATGGCGCAACTGCAGCGACTGGGCCTGGCCGTTCCAGCCCTCGCGGCCGGCGTGGGCTCCGAACGTGTTGCGCTGGACGGCACGATCGCAGGGACGCTGGCGGCGCCTCGACTGGAAGGCACACTCGACGCGGACGGCATCCGCTCGGGCCCGCTCGACAGGGTGCAGCTGCACGGGGGCGTGACGCTCGATGCGGACGGCCTCGCGGTGTCGGCGCTCGAGATCGCGTCCTCCAGCAATCGCGCGACCGTCAGCGGGGCCCTGCCCTGGATCCGTGGCTCTGGACACGGCACCTTCGAGGCGCACATCGACGACATGGCGCCTCTGACGCGCGCGCTCCCGGCCGCGTGGCAGCCGCGAGGCCTGATGGACGTGTCCGGCGAGTGGGCGGGGACGATGCAGAGCCTCGGCGTCAGCGCGCGGCTCTCCGCCACGGAACTGGCGGTGAACGGTCTCGCGTTCGACGCGGTGTCGGCCCGCGCCTCCCTCCTGCAAGGAAGGCTCGCCATCGATGATTTGCGTGCCACGCAGCCCGGCGGCGCGCTGAGCGGATCCGGTTCGTGGAACCTCACCGACGCGAGCGTCACCGCCGACCTCTCAGGCAGCAACCTCACGCTGGCCGTGCTGACGCCGGGAGAGGAAGGCGCACTCGCGACGCGTGCACGGCTGGCCGACGTCTCGTTCGACGCCCGGATCGTGGAGGGCGTGGCCCGCGTCACGGCCGGCGCCCCGTCCCATGGCGCCACCCTCGAGGGAGAGCTCGGTCTCGACGGAACGTGGCCCTTCGAGGCACGCCTTGCACTCAACCGCGCGGACATCGCGGCCATCGGGCGGCTGGCCGGCGTGAGCGGCACGATCCTCGACGGCATCACGGCTGCCGCCGACGCCACCATCGAGGCCTCGGGCTCCGCGCGAGACTTTGCCACCACCGATGCCACGCTGCTCGTGACGACGCTGGAAGGGACGATCTACGGGCAACCGGTCGCGGTCGCGCACGCAGGCCGTCTCCACCTGCAGGCCGAGCGCGTGCGCGTCGCCGAGCCGGTGCGGGTCACCTGGGGATCGACCTCCCTTGCCCTCACTGAGGCGCCCGGCGCGGACGGGCGGCCCGGTGTGCGCGTGTCCCTCGATGCCCCGCTCGGCGATCTCACGGCGCTCGCGGTGGAGATGCTGCCAGACGAGGTGACCGCCGCCGGTACCGTGACGGCCGAGCTCTTCCTCGGTGATCGCCTGACCGGCATCCAGCCAACCGGCCAGACGACCGTCCGGCTGGAATCGCTCATGCGCCGCGGACAGGAGCTCGCGCGCGACACAGTCCTCGTCGCCGACGCCGATCTGACGACGGTTCGCGTCCGTGAGTTGCGTGGAACCGTCCTCGGCGGTCCCCTCGAGGGGGGCGGCACGGCGCCGGCGGCGTGGTTCCGGACCGGCACCGACGATCGACGCGCGTCGGAGGATCCTGCGACCTTCTGGCTGAAGTCCGGCGCGACGGGTGGTGCGGTCGTGGCGCTGCTGCGGGACAACCCGCCTGCCGTGAGCGGCACGTTGAGCCTCGCCGTCGAGGGCAGCCTGACGGCACCCCGGCTGGACGCGCTTCGCGCGACCCTTCGCGATGAGAGCCTCGGGCTCACGGTCGGCGGCTTCGCCCTGCACCCGCAGCGCCCGACCGAGCTGCGCCTCGAGGACGGGCTCCTGCTCGTGGATCACTTCGAGTGGCGCGGACCGGAATCCACCGTCACCGCCTCCGGCAGCGTCGCGGTGGCCGATGGCCGCGACGGACAGTTGGCGCTGAGCGGAAACGCCTCGCTGGCGCTCGCCACGCTGCTGTTCCCGGCCCGTGTAGATGGGCGCGCGACGTTCGAGCTCGACGTGTCGGGCCCGCCCGGGCAGCGCGAGCTGCTCGGCACGATCGGAATCGAGGACGGCACCCTGGTCGAGCAGTCATGGCGCCTGGCGATGGCCGACTGGTCGGGCCGCGTCGCCCTCGAACGCGATCGCATCGAGGTCACGGGCCTGCACGGCCAGTTCAACGGCGGCGAGGCGACCATCGAGGGGCACTTTCCGATCGGGGACGCCGGGTCGGACGCCCGGGCGCTGGCCGTCACCGTGCGCGGCGCGTTCCTCGACCTGCCGCGAGGCCTCCGCAGCCAGCTCGACGCCAATCTCGAATGGCGCCACGCCGGCGGTGGCGCCCGTCTGTCCGGGGATGCCACGGTCACCGCGCGGACCTATCGCGAGCCCGTCACCGAGATCGCGCGGCTTGCCGCCGCGCTCATCGAGCAGTCCGGTGGGTCGCCCCTCGAGCTGCCCGCAACGTTGGCCACGACGGAGCTCGACGTCCACCTCTCCACCGTGGGTCCCCTGGCCATGACCAACAGTGTGGCCCGCGTCGAGCTCCTGCCCGATCTGCAGCTCGTGGGCACCCTGAGCCGTCCTGCCCTTCGTGGCCAGGTGGCCGTGGCAGACGATGGCCGCATCCAGTTCGGCGGACGGCAATACCGGCTGAGGGACAGCCGCATGGAGTTCAGCCCGGATCGGGGACTGACGCCGCGCCTCGCCGTGTCGGGCGAAACGCGTGTGGCCGAGTACACCGTGTTCCTGCGATTCTCGGGCACGGCCGGCGAGATCGAAACCCGGCTCAGTTCGGACCCGCCGCTCGGCGAGCGCGAGTTGCAGACGCTGCTCGTCACGGGTCAGCGCGAGACCATTGGCAGGGACACCACGTCCGATCAGAACGCGGTGGGGGCCATGTCTGGCGAGGCGCTGGGACTGGCGGGACAGTTCGTGGGGTTCGACGCAGTGACGGTGAGCACCACGGACGACCTCGCACTCGTCTCGAGCGACGTGGATCCAGCGCTGCGGCTCACCGTGTCGAAGCGGATTGGCCGCCGCTTCGAGCTGGTGCTGTCGGACAACCTCGACGACAACGAGCTCACGTGGGTGATCATCTACCGGCCACGCCCCGGGTTCGAGTTTCGAGTCCTCTCGCGCGACAACACCGAATTCACGGGGGAGTTCCGCCAGGAGATCTTCTTCGGCCCCGGCGTCTCTCCGCCGCGCGCGACCGCGCCACTACGGGCGGCCCGCGACCGCGTCGCGGAGGTCACCGTCAGCGGGGAGCCAGGCTTCGCCGCCACCGAGGTACTCTCGGTCACGTCGCTCGAGGTCGGCGACCGGTTCGACTTCGCCCGCTGGCTCGAGGACCGCGAGCGGCTGGCCAGGTACTACCAGCAGCACGGGTACTACGCGGCACGCATCGTCCCGACCAGGCGGCCGCTCGAGGCCGAAGCCGGCGAGCCGCGGGTGGCCCTGGACTACCGTGTGACGCGGGGCCCGCGGACGGTCCTGTCCATCGACGGGTACGCCGCGCCGCCGGACGTGGAGCAGCGGCTGAGGCAGGCGTGGTCCGACAGTGTCCTGGTGGACCTCGTCGATGGCGACCTGACCCGGGTGATGCGCGAGCATCTTGTTGACGCCGGGTTCCTGCGAGCGGTCATCGACGTGCAGGTGGACACCTCGCAGCCCGATCTGGTGACCGCCGGGATTCGCGTAGACCCGGGAGTCCGTTCCACCGACCGGCGCCTCACCTTCTCGGGCAACACCGTACTGAGCGGCAAGGACCTGCTCGCGATGGCGGAGGCGGACGCCGGCCTCGAGTCGCCGTGGCGGGATCCTGCTCCACTGCTGGAGGAGCTGCAGGCCGTCTATGCTTCGCGCGGCTACCTGGCGATGACCGCCACCGCCGATGCCATCGAGTTCACGAACGAAACGGCCACGCTGCCCATACGCATTGTCGAGGGGCCGGAGGCGCGCATCACGTCCCTGACGGTGGAGGGGACCGACCAGCTCGCGCCGGCCGATGCCGCCGCGGCCACCGGCCTGGGCGTCGGCGCCACCTACATCGCGGGGAGCGATCAGGCAGCCCGCGGCGCGCTCGAGCGCCACTACCGCAACCTCGGACATCGCGACGTGGCGGTGGATCTGCGGTCCGCGGTCAGCCCGGCGGAAGGCCGCGTGGACATTGCCATCACCGTGCGCGAGGGCCCGCGTTACGTCGTCCGGGCCGTGCGGACGACCGGCGTGGAGAGCACACGCGATGTGACCGTCGAACGGGCTACCCGCATCGAGCCAGGGTCGCCGGCGAGCCCTGCGGTCGCCGATGCGACCAGGCGCCAACTCTACGACATCGGCACGTTCCGCTCGGCCGACGTCACGTTCGTACCGGTCGAGAGCTCCGCCACACCGTCCACGGTGCCCGTGGACGCTGTTGTGACCCTGCAGGAGTCGAAACGCTTCCTGCTCCTCTACGGCATCGAGGCGACAAGCCAGTATCAGTCCCTGTTCGACCAGCGCGTGACCTCCGGCGGCCTGGCCGTGGACCTGCGCGACCGGAACGTCCTCGGCCGCGGCTGGACGCTCGGCGTGGGTGGGCGATACGAGCCCTCCTTCGAGAGCGCGCGGGTGCTGGGGACCGTACCAAGGCTCGGATCACGGCGCATCCGCACCAACGTGTACGCCGACATCCGCAACGAGGAGCGTGCGAGAACCGAAGACATCATCTTCCGGGACATCGAGACGACGGTCACGGTCGAGCAGCGCTGGCGGCCCTGGACACCTGTGGAGCTGTCCTGGGGCTATCGGTACAACCGGCGCACGCTGCGGTTCATCGCCGCGAACGACCAGGCCAACCGCGCCGACTTCACGTTCTATCTCGGCTCGCTGGCAAGCGCCGTCGTCATCGATCGCCGCGACAATCTCTTCGACGCCAGGCGGGGCTGGCTGATGTCCACGACCGCGGAGCTGGGGCTGCAGTCGCTCGGGTCTGACTTCGACTACCTGCGCTCGATGGTGCGGGCGTCGTACTACCGTCCCCTGGGGCCCCTGACCCTTGCGTCGAACGTCCGATGGGGCGATCTGGTGGCCTTCGGAGGCCGGCCGTCACTGATCGTGCTGGACCTCCTGTACACGGCGGGCGGCACGCAGACCGTGCGCGGGTACCAGCAGGACACGCTCTCCGCGTATTACCTGGACCCCCTCAACACCGGGACGCCCGTGCCGGTCGGCGGTTCCAAGCTGCTCGTCCTCAACGAGGAGGTGCGGTTCCCCCTGTACCGGCTGCTGAGCGGTGCGGGGTTCGTGGACGTGGGCAACACGTTCACCGACGAAAAAGGCATCGTCCTCGACGATCTGGCCGTGGGCATGGGTGTGGGCCTCCGCATCCGCACGCCGCTGGCCCCAGTGCGCATCGACCTGGGCTTCCCGGTGCGGAGCGGCACGGGCCAGACGGGAGTCCGCTGGCACTTCTCGATCGGGCAAATTTTTTAGGGCGGGTGCGGACGGGTGCGGGCAGGTGCGATCGGGTGCCGGCACGTGCAGGTGCGGCGGGTGCGTGCAGGTGCGGCGGGTGCGGGCAGGTGCGGCGGGTGCGGACAGGTGCGGCGGGTGCGGACAGGTGCGGCGGGCTTGCCCGCCGAAGCTCGGCGCGGTGAAGACGAGCCCGCCCGCCGAAGCCCGGCGCGGTGAAGACGAGTCGAGCGAAGGCGGGCCGAGCGAAGGCGGGTGCGGCATGGAGGTTGCTACAGCCAGAGCGGGTATACGACATATGAAGGCAAACTGGGCACCGGGCGCACCGTGGGCGGACACGCGGCGTTCACCAGCGGACACCTTCCAGGTTCCGGGTTCCTGATTCCTACTTCCTGATTCCTGCTTCCTACTTCCTACTTCCTACTTCCTGACTCCTGATTCCTGATTCCTGTCATGAGCCACGCCCTTCGACTCTGGCGCCGACAACCTCTTCTCGCGCTTGCGGCCATCGTGTCGCTGGCGCTCGGCATCGGTGCCAACACGGCGATCTTCTCTGTGATGAACGCCGTGGTCCTGCGGCCGCTGCCCTATCCCGACGCAGAACGCCTGGTCGTGGCGTGGGAGACCAGCGCGGACAACCCGGCGCGATGGGTCGCACCCGCCAACTACCTGGACTGGGTCCGTGAGTCCCGGTCCTTCGCGTCGCTGGCCGCCTTCGATAACTTCTCGGTCAACCTGACGGGCCGCAGCGCGCCCGAGCGCCTCCGTGCAGCGGGCGCGTCGGGCACCTTCTTCATGACACTCGGGGTGCCCAACGCTGTGGGTCGCGCGCTGGTGCCGGCCGACGATGCGGCGGGCGCCGAGCCGGTGGCGGTGTTGACCGATGGGTTGGCGCGACGGTTGTTCGGCGAGCCGACGGTCGCCGTGGGCGAGTCCCTGACGCTCGAGGGGCGCGCGCACACCATCGTGGGCGTCCTGCCGGCGTCCTTCTCGATGCCGATGATGGCCGACGTCGAGGTCTGGCTCTCCAGCGATCGCGGTATCCCCCGGAGCTTCCCGTTTCCGGGCGACATCACCACGGTGCGCGACTCGCACATCCTCTACGTCGTGGGCCGCCTCGCGGACGGTGTCTCGCCCGCCGCGGCACGCGACGAGCTGGCGGGAATCATGGCGCGGCTGGCGCGCACCTATCCCGACACCAACGACGGGCTCGGCGCGAGTGTCGTGAGCCTGCACGAACAGGTGGTCGGCAACGTGCGGCCGCTCGTGTGGCTGCTGCAGCTCGCCGTGGGCCTGATGCTGGCGATTGGCTGCGCGAACGTCGCCAACCTGATCATGGGACAAGCTGCGGGGCGGCAGGCGGAGCTGGCCACGCGCGTGGCCCTCGGCGCGAGCCGCTCGCGGCTGGTGCGGCAACTGCTCGCCGAGACGGCGGTCATCGCCGTGCCCGGCGGGCTGCTGGGCCTGCTGTTGGCGCTCTGGGGACTCGAGGCGCTCGTCGGGCTGGCGCCACCCGGGCTGCCGCGCATCGCCGAGGTAGGCATCGACGTCACGGTGCTGGCGTTCACGGTGTGCGTGACGCTGGCGACCGCGATCGCGTTCGGGCTCGGGCCCGCCGTGACGAGCGCTCGCCGCTCCATGGCTGACGCCGCCCGTCAGGGCCCGCGCGTGGCGGGCGACCGGAGCATCCACCGGTGGCACCAGGTGATGGCCGTCGGAGAGCTCGCGCTGGCCCAGGTGCTGCTCGTTGGCGCGGGGCTGCTGCTTGCAAGCTTCCTCGCCGCGCAGCGCGTGGATCTCGGCTTCGCGCCAGAGGGACGCGTGGCCGCAGACCTGTCGCTGTCGCCGGATCGCTACCTGCAGCCCCGCCCCGGCGGGACGGCGGATGAGTTCCGCGTAAACGCGGAGCCGAAGCGCCAGCTCGTGGATGCCGTGGTGGCACGACTGCGAGACACGGCCGGCGTGCGCGCCGTGGCCGCCTCGTTCACCGCGCCGCTGGCAGGCGCGCCGAACCGCGGAGTGGCACTCGACGGACAACCGGCTTCCTTCACCGCACAGGGGCCGAACGCGGACTTCCAGGTCATCACGCCGGACTACTTCCGCGCGTTGGGCATCACCCTCGTCCGGGGACGCGCCTTCGATGACACCGACCGCGACGACCGCCCACCGGTGACCATCGTCAACCAGGCCTTCGCCGACCGGTTCCTGCCCGGCGTCGATCCGATCGGTCGGACGCTCATCTACGGGAGCGACCGACGGCACGAGATCGTCGGCATCGTCGCCAACGCCCGGTATCGCGACATCGAGCGACCGGCGGATCCCACGTTCTATGTGCCGCTGGCGCAGAACGACGAGCGCTGGCCGTTCCTCTCGTTCACGGTGTGGTACGACGATGGCGTCGGCGGCACCGACGGCGCCGCCGTACGGAGCGACGGGACTTCAGCCCCGTCGTCGCCGACGTCCTCCGCGGCGGTGATCGCCGCACTCCGCGAGGCCGTGCGGGAGACGGACCCGAGTCAGCCGATCGCGCGCGTGCGGACCTACGACGAGCTGCTGGCCTCGGGCCTCGCGCCGCGCCGTTTCAATACGCTGCTCGTCGGCGTGTTCGCCGTGACGGCGCTGCTCCTGGCGGCGGTGGGCACCTTTGGCGTGATGGCCTTCTCGGTGGCGTCGCGCACGCGCGAGTTGGGCGTGCGCGCGGCGCTCGGCGCGTCACCGTCGGACCTGCGCCGGATGGTGCTCGGCCAGGGCATGTGGCTCAGCGCCGTGGCGGTCGCGCTCGGCCTCGCCGCCGCGTGGCTGGCCACGCAGGGGATGTCCTCGATGCTGTTCGAGGTGCGCCCGGGCGATCCGGCCACCTATGCAGTCGTGGCCGCGACGCTCTCGGCGGTGGCACTGCTGGCCACGTGGCTCCCGGCCAGAGGCGCGACGCGGGTGGACCCGATCGCGGCAATCAGAGAGTAGGAGGCAGGAGACAGGAAGTAGGAAGTAGGAAGTAGGAAGTAGGAAACAGGAAATAGGAAGGAGGGGCAGGTCAGCCGATCTTGCGGCCGAGCCAGGTGAACGGGCCGCCGGTGGTCTTCTCGGCCAGTTCCTTCCCCGCGTACTTCGTGCTCACCTTCCACACGAAATCCATCTCCGTCGTGATCGCGGCAAGCGCCATGCGCGACTCGATGACCAGCAGGACCGACGCGTAGAACATGAAAAACGAGCCGAGGAGGCCGAGGCCCACCGCGATCCACGTGAAGTTGCGGGCCACCGCCGCGACGATCGCGATGGCGACGCTGGTGGCGACGAAGATGCTGAGCGCGACGTAGAAGGAGAGCATCGCTCTTTGCAGCAGCCGGGCGCGGGACGTCTGGCGATCGAGCTGGGTGAAGATGAGCGTGCGCCGCTCCTCGAACATCTCGTCCTGCTCGGGGTTCTTCGCCAGCGCCTCGAAGCGCTCGGACAGCACGCGCACGCGGTCCACCACCCGTCCCATCCGCGTGCTCGTCGAGAATATCAGTGCGCCGCACGCGGAGATGAGCACCGCGGGCGTGATCATCGCCGTCAGCACGGCCAGCGCGTTCTGCGGCGCCTCCAGGCGGGACAGCCAGTCCATGCGAAGAGATTACAGGCGGGGTGTGCGGCGCGTCCATTGCCGATTGCCGAATTGCCGATTGCGCGATTCATTGTGTCAATTGCGGATTGGCGCAGCGGCGCAATCGGATTGGCGCATGGCACTGGATCCCACAATCGCCTGATCAGAATGCTCGATGCCCGGATCGGCGATCGCAGCATGAATGGCCCGATTGGCAATTGGCAATCGGCAATGGACGCCGGCGAGCACTACAATCCCCAGATGCTCGCCATAGTCGTTCGCGCGTTTGGCGGTCCCGAGGTCCTGACCCTGGAGGAAGTGCCCGATCCGGTGCCGGGGCCGGACGAGGTGCTCGTGCACGTCCATGCCGTGGGCGTAAACCCCTACGACACCTACATGCGATCGGGCGGCTACGCGATCTCGCCCGGGCTCCCGTACATACCTGGCGCCGACGCCGCGGGCGTCGTGGACCAGGTCGGGGAGAACGTCACCGGAGTCAGAAGCGGCGATCGCGTCTACATCGGCGGCACCGCCGCCGGTCGCGCGCATGGCGCGTATGCGTCCATGGCGGTGTGCCGGCCCTCGCAGGTGCATCCGCTGCCCGCGCGGCTGTCGTTCGCGCAGGGCGCCGCCATCCACGTCCCGTACGTCACCGCGTGGCGGGCCCTGTTCCACCGGGCCAACGCGCAGTCCGGCGAGACGGTGCTGATCCACGGAGCCAGCGGCGCCGTGGGCATCGCGGCCACGCAGATCGCCAGGGCCGCCGGCCTCACGGTCATCGGGACCGCCGGATCGGCCGAGGGTGTGGACCTCGTCCGCGCACAGGGCGCCCACCACGTGCTCAACCATCGCGAACCAGGCTACCTGGATCACCTGGCCTCGATCGCCCACGGCGGGCCGGACATCGTCATCGAGATGCTGGCCAACGTCAACCTCGACACGGACCTCACCATCCTCGCCAGGAACGGCCGCATCGTCGTGGTCGGTAACCGCGGGCGCGTGGAGATCGATCCGCGCAAGGCCATGGCGAAGGAGGCCGCCATCCTCGGCATGGCGCTCTGGAACACCGGGGAGGACGAACTGGCCCGCATTCACGAGGGCCTGGGCCGTGGGTTCGAGGACGGCACGCTCACACCTGTCGTAGGGCTGGAACTGCCGCTCGCCGACGCCGCCCGGGCGCATCAACTGGTGCTCGCGCCCGGCGCGAAGGGCAAACTGGTGTTGGTCCCCTGACGGCGAGCGTGTCCATTGGCGATTGCCGATTGCCGATCGGGCGAGTCATCGGGCGATCGCGGATTGGGGCATCGGGTCATTCCGATTGGGTGATTGTGGATTGGGGGAGTGGATTGCCCGATTCGGGAGTCCCTGCGAGGTTTCGCGGGACCATCCAGCCGCTGTGATTGCGTGGCCGATCGGATCGTCATGGCCGGGAGGCAACCACACAGATTCGAGAGTGCCGTGCCGGAGTGGGGAGTCGCGAGGACCGCCTTCGTCACGACGCCGCCGGGATTCGCGCGATGAACACGACGGCGAGGATCCGGCGACGTGGCGTGTGTTCAACGAGCCGGATTACGGGGGATGCCGGCGCGCACCCACTCGCGTGCGAGTTCCAGTGCGAAGGCGTCGCGGTCAACCACCTGCACCGTCCAGCTGAGTCTCTGCTCCGGCGTCCTGCCGCCGACTGGTCTCCCCGCCGGAGCGTTTTGCCGCTCGATCGGCACGTCAGGCAGCAGCGAATCGACGATCTGCTGCACCTGTGCCATGGTCATGCCCGGATGGTCGACACGTATGCAGCGCGTCACCAGGCGCTCGCCCAGCCACTGCGCCAGCAACGGTGCCCGGACGCCGACCTTCGCCACACGCTCGGCTGGGCCCTTGCGCGACTCGTGCACTGAACGCCAGACCTCGAGCTGCCGATCGGTCTCACGCTCGGTGTCGGCGGACGCCTCTCCCTGGCCGATTCGCTCGAGGAAACGCGCGCAGAGCGGAAACACCCGGGCCAGCCCGCCCAGAACCGCGTCGGGACTCGCCATTCCGCAGAACCGCCCCGACGCATCTCGGAACACGAGCTGACGAACGCCGGTGAGGCCGCGGAGCAGGCTGGCGAGAAGAAAAAGGCGGGTCGACCACCATACGTTCCCCGTGCCGAGGTCGACGATAAGGGCGCGGGCCGAGCCCGCGTCGGCGGCCATCCGCTTGATACTGATGATCGTGCTGTCGTTCAGTGGTGTGCCCTGGCCAAACGCGCCCATGTCGGCCGCGCTGACTGAGGTCTGGTCGAACGCGCGGTCAACCATGAAGCGGTTGATTCCTTGCACGGAGACGGCCGCGGCCACCTGGCTGGCGAGGTCCTCGGGACCGCGGAACATGCCGGCGAGGTGCTCGGCGCCAAGGCGCTCGCGGAACCGGGCGATCTTCGCGCCGGATCCGGGCCGTGCGCCCATCGCGTCAAGGTGCATCGCCGGCCACGGCATGTCTTCCTCGAGCAGGAACGCAAGCACGGGCTTCTGGCGGTCCTTCAGCGCCTGCTCATATTCGAGCTGCGTGATCGAGACGCCGCCTGGGCGCGGCTGGCCCTTCGGAACGTACCCGTACCGCCACGCAACGATGACGACGTAGAGATCGGCGAGCTGGACGTCAGCGAGGCAGCGGTCCAGCGGCCGGTTCCCCTCGGCGACGTACTGCTCCATCCCGATGACGTCATGCCCCATGCGCCGAAGCGTCCTGTCGACGGCTGCACGGTGCTCACGCAGATCCTGATAAGTCGAGGAGATGTAGATCTTCATCTCGCTGCTTCCGGGGCGATGCGGTCGCCGACCAAGGCCGGCATCAGTGTATTCGACGCGAACGCAGTAGCCAATCGACTGGTGGACGGCGGGCTGGACCCAGCGCCGCGCAAGGACCGCAATCACCCAATCGGTGAATCCAAATGCCCAATGCCCCAATCGACCGATCGCCCAATGGATCGCTCAATCGTCAATTCGGCAATGTGGCAATGGACGCCCTCACCTGCGCTCCAGGCGCGCCAGTTCCTCGTCGATGACCTGCTTGAACACCTCGTAGGGCTGCGCGCCGATGAGCGGGCGCCCATTGACGTACATGGTCGGCGTCGAGTTGACACCCAGCTTCTCCGCCCCGGCGTAGTCGGCCTGCACCACGGCCTGGTGCTTGCCGGAATCGAGGCACTGGTCGAACGTGGCCTGGTTGAGGCCGAGCTTCGCCGCACCCTGCTTGAGCTGCGGCACGGCCGTGGCGCCGATGTCCGTGAAAATCAGGTCGTGCATCTCCCAGTACTTGCCCTGGTCTCCCGCGCAGCGAGCTGCCTCGGCCGCCTTCTGGGCGTTCGGGTGGCTCGGAAGCGGGAAGTCCTTGTAGACGAGTCGAACCTTGTCGCCGTACTCGGCGAGGAGCTTCTTGAGGGTCGGACCGACCCTCGCGCAGAACGGTCATTGATAGTCGGAGTACTCGACGATCGTGACCGGCGCCGACGCGGGGCCCCGGCTCGGGTCCGTGTCCGCCAACGTCACCTCGACGCGTGGCGGCTCGAGCAGCAGCCGGACGTTGCCGGCCTTCGTCCGGAGCTCGTCCACCAGCTGCGCGCGCGCCTGCGCCTGCCGCTGGCTCTGGAGGAACTCCACGATCGGCTGGCGCAGCTGCTCCAGCGTGCGGCCCTGCGCCCGCTCCTTGTTCTCTTCGTAGAACGCCGTGATCTCGGCCTCCGACACCGGCTTGATCCGCCTGGTGATCTCGCGTTCGGTGTAGGCCTCGACGCTCGTGCTCGACGCCTTGGCCGCATCGGCGATGAGCGCGTCGCCCACCACCAGGTCGAGCATGTTCCGTCGGTTCTGGTACAGGAGCTGCGTGAGCCTCGCGCGCTCGGCGGCGTCGAACTCCTGCCACTTGGCGTCCACTTCCGCCAGCGTGATCGTCCGCCCCCCCACCTCGGCCACCACCTGGTCGGCCCCGCCCGTCGCCGGCGCCGGGGCCGGCGTGGACGACGGCGACTGGGCGGCGCTCGGCGAGTTGCCGCAGCCAAGCGCCACCGCGGCGACCAGCGCGACCATCATCTTCAGTCGGGCGTTCTGCATCGAGGGATCTTATCAGACGGGCGCGTCACCGGCTCCCGGCTCCCGGCGCGCGACACTCACAGGATGGCCCTCGACGTGTCCTGCACACATCCGCATCGGCAGCACCGGGTAGCGCCGGAACCGCGGGTCGGAGGCCGCCAGGAGGCACAGGTAGAACCGCGTCCGGGCACCATCGATCAGCTGGCAGTGCGCACAGTGGCCGCAGAGGCCGGCATCCATCGCTCCCATCCTAGCCCCACAGCGCGCGTGAGTTGCGCATGCGAGCCGCCCGCACATGCCCGGCTCGTGCCGGTCCCGGTCGGATCAGCAGGCTGAGGGAGGGGCCCCCAGGTGAACTGCGGGGTTAAGATGGGAGCATGAAGTTCCCGGCGCTCGTCTCCGTGCTCGCGGCCACCCTTGCCGGCGTGACGCTCGGCGGTGCCCCGGCCGCGCAGGATCAACCCATCTTCCGCTCCAGTGTCCGCACCGTCCCCGTGTACGCGACGGTGCTGGACTCGAGCGGGCGCCTCGTGCCAGATCTCGAACAGGGCGACTTCTCCATCCTGGACAACGGCAAGCCCGCCGAGATCGCGATCTTCTCGAGCGAGCCGCAGCCGTTCACCGCCGTGGTGATGATGGACACCAGCGCCAGCATGACGGCGAACCTGAAGCTGCTGAACCGCGCGGCCGAGCAGTTTCTGCTCCGCCTGCTGCCCGTGGACCGCGCGCAGGTGGGCGCGTTCAACGACAAGATTCAGCTGAGCGGCACGTTCACCAACAACCGTGACGAGCTGATCGCCGCGCTGGACGACCTCTACTTCGGCAACCCGACGCGCCTGAACGACGCCATCGGGGCCAGCCTGGATGCGCTGCAGGGCGTGGACGGCCGGCGCGTGATCCTCGTCTTCACCGACGGGGAGGACACCTCGAGCCGCACGAAGTTCGGCACGGTCATGGACCGCGCACGCGACGAGGAGGTGATGGTCTATTCGATAGGCCTCGAGTCCGAGTACTTCAACGGCGTGCGCGTGGTGCGCTCGAAGCCCTCGCGGGACCTGCGGAAGATCTCCGAGGAAACCGGTGGCGGCTACTTCGAGCTATCGAAGACCGCGGACCTGGCGCCGACGTTCAGCCGCGTGGCCACCGAGTTGCGCAGCCAGTACCTGATCGCGTTCACACCGGGCGCGCTGGACGGCAAGGTGCACAAGCTCGAGGTGCGCGTGAACCGCCCTGGCATGACCGTTCGCGCGCGCAAGAGCTACCTCGCCGCCTCCGATAGGTCATAGCGCGGGCGGTGTCCATTGGCGATTGCCAATTGCCAATCGGGCGATTCATTCGGTGATCGCCGATTGGCGCATTGACGCATCCGAGATCGTGGCATTGGAAGATGCGGCAATTCGTGACTGCGCCCTTGCCGCAATTGCCATTAACTCAATGAATCGTCAGTCCGCAATTCGGCAATCGGCAATGGACGCCGACACAGCCATCTACACGAACACCGTCACAACCAGCGTCACGATCAGCAACGCGCCGACGACGGCCTCGGCCGTGGCCGAGAAATTCCACTCGTAGATCCGGAACATGACGCCCTCTTTTCTCACTTCTCACTTCTCACTTCTGTCTTCTGTCTTCCCACCAGGGTTGGACGGAGGGGGCCCGGGGTCTGTTCCGCCGTCGGATGGCGCCCTCCCGAGACCGATGGGACGAGGGGCGTTCATCCCCCGACAAGGGCGCGCAGGCGCGACCAGTCGGCGTCCTGCAGCACGCGGTCCACAAGTCCCGCGTTCCCGGTGATCCAGAGGACCAGGCTGCGCCCTGCGGCCCCACCCGTGGCGCGCGTCACGGACAGGGCCACGGCGCCATCATCCTGCCGCCGCACCACCGGCGCCTCGACCGCGCCGAGGAACACCCACGCCTGCTCGGGACAGTAGCGCACGAGGCCCGGTTCGTCGCCAATCGTCGCTTCGCGGTAAACGTTCGAGGCCACCCGGACGATCGCAGCCGGGCCGCCGCTGGCCGGCAGCACCTCGGGCAGCGTCGAGGTGAACACCAACGTCTCGTGCATGGCGTCGAACGTCTCGGCGGTGATGGTCAACTGGCTGTCCGCGTCGTACCGCTCGCCCGCCACGCCATCATCGCGAAGGGAGATCTCACGAATCTCGGAGACGCGGCCCGTCCGCTGGAAATCCGTGACTGCCTTCTCGTAGTCCGCCTGCGACCGCCGCTGCGACTGCATGGCGGCCTTCTGGATCTCCTGCTCGGCCTCGAGCGCGCGCTTGCGGTTGCCGGCGTTGAGCGGATTGGCGAGGACCTCCACGCGCAGGTCGCCGGTCGCGGACCACCGCACGGTCCACGCCGGATCCGCCTGACCACCCACTGGTGTGCCGTCGGGCTGCGCCTCCGGAAACGGCAGGGCCGGCGCGAGCGCCGCCCTCAATGCCGCGCCCGCTGCGGACGCCTCCTGACGCGCCTCCAGGCCAGTGACGGCCACCAGCGCGACAACGATTGCACCGGCACAACTGAGACGCGACAGACACGCGGAAGACGCGCGCACCCCTCGATTGTAACCAGAGAGCGGAGGGCCTCCGCTACAATGCCCCTCCGTACTCACCATGTCCACCACCTCGGCACAGATCTCCATCGCCCCGGGCGATCGCCCGTCCGGGAACCCGCAGCGTACCCGATCGGCAGCCGTCGGCCGGAACGGCATGATTGCCACCAGCCAGGCCCTGGCGTCCGCGGCGGGCCTCAGGGTGCTTCAGGACGGCGGCAACGCCATCGACGCCGCCGTCACGGCGGCCGGCGTCCTCGCCGTCATCGAGCCGTCGATGAACGGCATCGGCGGCGACCTGTTCGCGCTCGTGTACGACGCACGGACGAAGCAGGTGCACGGGCTCGACTCGAGCGGACGATCAGCGTATCGGGCGACGCCAGACGAATTCGCCCGACGCGGCCTCAGCGAACTGCCCGAGAGCGGCCCGCTCCTGGTGAACGTCCCAGGGGTGGTCGAGGGCTGGCACCAGCTGCTCACCCGCTTCGGGACCAGGTCGCTGGCCACGGCCCTGCAGCCGGCCATCGGTTACGCGCGGGAGGGCTTCCCGGTGCAGGAGCTCATGGCCGCGGAGTGGTCGGCCTGCGTGCCGAAACTGGCCGCCGATCCCGCGGCCGCCCGCACGTTCCTGCCGAATGGCACGCCGCCGGCAGAGGGTGAGATCTTCGCGAACCCGAACCTCGCACGGAGCCTCGAGCGCATCGCCAGCGACGGACGCGACGCGTTCTACGCCGGTCCCATTGCGCAGGCCATCGTGGCCGACATGCGGGCGCGCGAGGGCCTCCTCGATCTGCGGGACTTCGCGGAGCACAGGGCCGACTGGGTGGAGCCCATCCGCACCACGTACCGTGGACACGAGGCGCTGGAGATGCCGCCGAGCACCCAGGGCTTCGTCGCGCTCGAGATGCTGAACCTGATGGAAGGCTTCGACGTGAAGGCCATGGGCCACAACTCGGCCGACTATCTGCACCTGGTCTCGGAAGCGAAGCAGCTGGCCTTCGCGGATCGCGCCGCACATCTCGCCGATCGGGACCTCATGCCCGGCGACGTGCTCGCGATGCTGATCTCGAAGGACTACGCCGCGCGCCGGCGGCCCGAGATCCGCATGGAGCGGGCCGGCGCGTACGGGCCCGGCGCTCATCCGCAGGGGCACACGGCGAGGGACTTCGCCGGTCGGGATCGCGGCGACACCATCTACCTCACCGTTGCCGACAGCCACGGCAACGTCGTCTCTTTCATCCAGTCGCTCTTCGCCTCGTTCGGCGCGGGCATCGTCGCCGGGGACACGGGCATCACGCTGCACAACCGCGGCTCGGGCTTCGTGCTGACGCCGGGCCATCCGAACCGGATCGGCCCGCACAAGCGGCCGCTCCACACGCTCGTGCCCGGGATGATCCTGAAGGACGGCCGGCCGTGGGTGTCGTACGGCGTGATGGGCGGCGACAACCAGGCGCAGGCCCACGCGCAGATCGTCGCCAACCTCGTCGACTTCGGGATGGGGATTCAGCAGGCGGGCGAAGCCGCGCGCATGCGCCATCAGGGCGACACGCTCGCGCTCGAGAGCGGCGTTGGCGCCGGCGTGCGCGCATCGCTCGAAGCGCGCGGGCACCGGATCGTGGACGGCCGCGGTGCCATGGGCGGCTTCCAGGGCATCCTCATCGACTCGCGCACCGGTGTGCTGATGGGCGGCTCGGACCCGCGCAAGGACGGCCTCGCGATCGGGTGGTGAGGGGCAGGCTTCAGGCTTCAGGCTTCAGGCTTCAGAAGTTTGAGCCAGCCGGACACATATGAGATCCCGGGCTGGAGTCGTCGCTGCACTCCTCGTCGTGGCCACGCCGGCTATCACGGCCTGATCGCGCGTCGCGTCACCAGCGTGGCACAAGGCTCTTCCTGTAGCCTGAAGCCTGTAGCCTGAAGCCTGCTAAGGCACCGTCACCGTCACCTCATTCGACCACCAGCCCGAGCCGCAGGCGTTCCGCGGCCGTACGCGCACGTAGTAGGTGCCCGCGGGCGCCTGCGCCACGAGCGACGTGCCGGCGCGAGGAATGGACGCCACGTTGCCGGCGCCGCTCGCCGTCCCGGCCTCGATGACGTAGTCGGCCGCGCCTGGTGCGGCGTTCCACTGGAACGTCACCTGGTTGCCGGCCACCGATGCGGTCAACGGCGCGGCCGGGCCGGGCGCGCTGCAGCCCACGGCCACCAGCGCGTCCGGTGACGCCGGGCCCGTCCCGCACGCGTTGCGGCCGCGCGCGCGAACGAAGTACACCCCCGGAGGCGCCTGCGCCGCGAGGCTCGTGCCCGCGAGGGTCATGCTGGCCAGGTTGGCCTGCCCCGGCAGCGAGCCCGCCTCGAACGCGTGGCTCGACGCGCCTGCCGCCGCTGCCCACGACAGGGAGACCGCAGGGCCGGAGACGGTGGCCACCGGCTGCCCGGGCGCGGCCGGCAGCGGGCACGAGGCACCAAGCGTCAGGGGCACTTCGTTCGACACGGCGCTGCCACAGCTGTTCCGTGCGCGCACGCGCACGAAGTACGTGCCGGCCACACCCGTGGCGGCAAAGCTCGTCGCGGACGCGGGCAGCGTGACCGTCGCCACGTCCGCCGCGCCGGCGGAACGTCCGGCTTCGAGCACGTAGTCGGTGACGGCCCCGCCACCGGCTGGCGGCGACCACGTGAACGACGCGTTGAGCCCGGCCCCCGTGGCCGCGAATGCGGCGGGCGCACCCGGCGCGGTGCACGGTCCCGTGTGCCCCCGCCATCCCAGCTGGATCACCTCGAAGTCACTCGCCTTGATGGCGCGGAACGCGGGATTCAGCTGATCGTTGCTCCACCGCGTGTCGAACGCTCCGCTCACGTACATGTCCGAGCCGGTGTCCGCGACGATCAGCCCGTGGGTCTTCATCGCACGGAAGATCTTCTGGATGTAGGCGGGATAGCCGCTGATGTTCACGCCCGGCTTGAGACGGAGCCGCGTGCCAAGCGGCGGGCCTGCGCTGTTGGTGTTCGCGCGATGCGATGCCGGCCACACATACCCGTTCACGCCGCGCACCGTGACGCGAAACGCATGGCGAATCTCGTCGGCCCCGAACACCTCGTCGTAGCGGACCAGGCCGGGCAGGATGGCCAGCCCCGCCGCATCCGCCGACGTCCACCCCTCCGGCCGGCGCGCGTTGGTGTTGAGGTCGAAGAAGGCGCCCGAGCCCGCCTCCCAGCGCCCGCCCGTCCAGCGAAGGGCGAAGAGCTCGTAGAGGTGCCGGTTGTCGCGGTCCACGATCAACATGTGCCGGTCGCCGCCCACGCCGGCATTCCCCGGTGGACCACCTTCAATCCAATACGGTTCCGTAATCGCCTGTTCCGGAATGGGATAGAAGGGGTAGCTCTGGCCCGTCTGGTGGTTCACGCCATCGCTCTCATCGGCGTAGTCGAACTGCACCGCGACCTTCGGCTGGCCGGCGCCCACGACGACGTAGGGCATCCCGTAGATGTTCTGGCTGCCGGGCGATTCGGTGCCTCCGAAGTCGGGGTGCATGCCGTCGGTGGGACCGATGAACGTGATGAACTCGGACGAGCGCGGGTCCACGGGGGCCTGCGAGATGTCCTGGTTCCACCAGTTGTCGGCGGGAAACAGCGGCAGCGGGCCGGGGAGCGGCCCGTTCCGCACGGCCCCCGACTGGGCCACGAGCGTGATCGCGCCGACCACGGCTGCCAACGCCACCACGGCCACTCGCCACCTGACGCTCAGTCCGCCACTCATGCCTTCGGGCCTCCCCTGCCCCGGAACTGATCGTCGCGTATGATCGACATCGTCCCGACGGAGGGCATCATGCAAAAGTTGTTCACAGTCCTGGTGGTGTGTGCGCTGGCTGGGTCGGTCGCGTGCGGCAAGTCCGAAGCGGAGAAGCAGGCCGAGGAGGCCGCGGCTCAGGCCGAGAAGGCCGCCGAGGCTGCCGCGAAGATGGCCGAAGCGGCCGGTCAGGCCGGAGCGGCGGCCGGCCAGGACATGGCCAAGGGAATGGAGGATTTCGCCAAGGCCATGGCCGGGATGGCCGGCGCCATGGGCGACGGCAAGACCGTCGAGCCCGTCACGTTCCAGGCGCTGCAAGGGACCCTGCCCGACGTGCCGGGGTGGGCGATGGGCCAGCCGCGGGGCGAGCGCATGACGTCGCCCGTTCCCTTCGCCGAAACCGAAGCGACGTACACGAAGGGCGACGCCACGATCGACGTCAAGGTGGTGGACTCGGGCTTCGCGCCGCTGCTGATCGCGCCCTGGTCGATGATGCTGGCCTCCGGCTACAGTCGCGAGACCAGCGAGGGCTACGAGAAGGCCGTGTCGGTGAACGGCCAACCCGCGTTCGAGAAGTGGGACAGCGGCTCGAAGGACGGCGAGCTGAACATCCTCGTCAACAAGCGCTTCCTCGTGACCATCGAGGGCGACGAGCTCGCCGATACGAAAGCGCTGCACGAGGTCGCGAGCAAGATGGACTTCGCGAAGTTCGCGTCCCTCAAGTAGGCTTCAGGCTTCAGGCTCCAGGCTCCGACGCTTGTCGCGCCGCCACGAACCGTGGGCGACCTGACAGCTGGACAGGAGCAGTACCTGGAGCCTGGAGCCTCGGCCGGCTACAGCCTGAAGCCGGCCCTGAGCGGGTCGTCGCCGTCGATGTGGAAGGCATGCTCGCCCGTCACCCAGGCGCTGCCTTCGATCGACGGCACGATCGCCTCCCGCTCACCTACCCGCGTCCGTCCGACCACGCGCCCGGTGAACGTCGTCCCGACGATCGACTCGTGCACGAACGGTACCCCGTCGTTCAGCACGCCCATCTCGGAGAGCACCGCCATCACCGCCGCCGTACCGGTCCCGCACGGTGAGCGGTCCACCTCGGCGTCCGCGAAGACGGTGACGTTGCGCAGGTCCGCTTCACCCTGTGGCGGCCCCGTGAAGATGGTCCCGTAGATACCGGTGAGGCCCTCGTCGAGCGGGTGCACCACGCGGCGCAGGCGCTCCACCTCCCGGGCGATGGCCATGCCCAGCGCGCGCAGTTCGGGGAGGCGTCCGGCGAGGATGGGCACACCGGCCGCCTCGGCGTCCACGATCGCGTAGAACGCCCCGCCGAAGGCGATGTCCACGCGCAGGGTCCGGCTGCCGACCACGACGGGCAGGCCCGCCTCGAAGACGAACGAGGGCACGTTGACGAAGCTGACGGACCTCACGCGCGGGCCGTCACGGTGGTCGGCGCGGGTCGCCCGCGCCACGACGCGACCCGCAGGAGTGTCGAACCGGATCTCGTCGGTCGCGGACGTGATGAGGCCACGGTCCATGGCCACGGTGGTCACGGCGATGATGCCGTGCCCGCACATCGTGCTCCAGCCCTCGTTGTGCATGAAGAGGACGCCCGCGTGCCCGTCCGCGGTGACGGGCTCGGTGAGCAGGGCGCCGTACATGTCCGCGTGCCCGCGGGGCTCGAGCATCAGCGCCCGGCGGAAGTGGTCCAGGCGCTTGAGCGCCCACGCACGCTTCTCGAGCATGGTGGTGCCCTCGGGCAAGGGGACGCCGTCGACGATCAGCCGCAGCGGCTCCCCCGCCGCGTGCGCGTCGATGGTGCGGATGGTGTGAATCATCGCCGCCATTATCGTGGAAGACGCTCCGGCCGAGGGCGGACTGTTGTACGCTGCGTGACATTGCGCGCGTACTATTCGGATCACTTCGTGTTGCCGCTGCCGGAGGGACACCGGTTCCCGATGGCGAAGTACGCGCGGCTGCGGGAGCGCGTGATGGCGCAGGGGTTCGTGCGGCCCGATCGCCTGATCGAGGCGCCGCCGGCCAGCTGGGACGACCTCCGGCTCGTGCACACGCCCGAGTACGTCGACGCGGTGGCGACCGGGACGCTCCCTCGTGAGGCCCAACGCCGCATCGGCTTTCCCTGGTCCGAGGGCATGGTGGAGCGATCGCGCCGATCCGTCGGCGCGACGATCGCCGCAGCACACGCCGCGCACGCGGAGGGCCTCGCCGCGAACCTCGCCGGCGGCACCCATCACGCGTTCGCCGATCGCGGGGAGGGTTATTGCGTCTTCAACGACGTGGCCGTCGGCGCCCGCGTGCTGCAGCGCGACCACGGCGTCTTGCGTATCGCCGTGGTGGACTGCGACGTCCACCAGGGCAATGGCACCGCCGCGATCTTCCGGCACGACCCGTCCGTGTTCACCTTCTCCATGCACGGCGCACAGAACTTCCCCTTCCGCAAGGAAGTCAGCGACCTCGACGTGAACCTCGAGGATGGGACCGGCGACGAGGTGTACCTGGGCCTCCTCACGAGGCACCTGGACGAGGTGCTGCGGAGGCACGATCCGGAGTTCGTGTTCTACCTCGCGGGCGCGGATCCTTACGAGGGCGACCGTCTCGGCCGCCTGAAGCTCAGCATCACCGGCCTCCGCGCCCGCGACGAGCTGGTCCTGGGCCGGTGCCGGGCATTGGGCATTCCGGTGGCGATCTCGATGGCCGGCGGCTATGCTCCGGATATCGACGCCATCGCCACCATCCACGCGAACACCATTGCCGCAGCCGCGATGCTCATGTCATGTCACAACACTTCCGACTGCTGAACGAAGCGCAGGTGAAGGCCCTGTTGCCGATGCGCGACCTCATCGCCGCCATGGAGAACGCGCTGGCGCGCTTTTCCGCCGGTGACGTGCTCCAGCCGGTGCGCACCGTCCTGACGGTGGGCCCGACCAGGGCCTACTTTGGCGTCATGCCGGCCTACATGCCCCAGCCGGCGCGGCTCGGCGCCAAGCTCGTCACCGTCTTCAGCGGCAACGAGGCGCGCGGGCTCCCCTCGCACCTGGCCACCATCCTGCTGCTCGATCCCGACACCGGCGCGCTGCAGGCGATTCTGGATGGGCGCTACATCACCGAGGCACGAACCGCCGCCGTCTCCGCCGTGTCGGCGCGGCACCTGGCCCGGGCCGATGCCGCCACGCTGGCCATCATCGGGACGGGCGTGCAGGCGCGAAGCCACCTCGAGGCCTTCAGCGAAGTGCGCGCGCTGAAGGAGGTGCGGGTCTGGTCGCCGCGCCCGGCGAGCCGCGAGCGCTTCGTCGCGGAGATGGCCGGGCACACGCCAGCCCGGCTGCGGGCAACCGGTTCCGCGGAGGAGGCGGTGCGCGGCGCCGACCTCGTCGTGCTCGTCACCTCGTCGCCCGCGCCCGTGATCGAAAGCGGCTGGGTGTCCGAGGGTGCGCACGTGGTCTCGGTCGGCGCCTGCCGCCCCGACCAGCGCGAGATGGACCCGGCGCTCGTGGCCCGCGCCCGGCTCTACGTGGACTCGCGCGCCGCGGCGATGGTCGAGTCCGGAGACATCGTCATGGGCATGCGAGAGGAGCGGTTCACGGAATCGCACATCGTCGGGGAGGTGGGGCAGGTCGTCCTCGGCCGCGCGCCGGGCCGGGCCGGCGACGCCGAGGTGACGGTCTTCAAGTCGCTCGGGATGGCCGTGGAGGACGTGGTGGCCGCGGACCTGGTGCTGAGCCGCGCGGTCGAGCAGGGCGCAGGCGCGGAACTGACGCTCTGAGCGGCTCGTCCTTACCATCAGCAGGCAGGCCGCCCGCGGCTTGGGAGGGACCATGAAAGCTCGACGATGGGCCCCCATCGTCTTCGGCGTCACGGTGTTCGTGGTGTTCATCGGAATCAGTGCCGTCGTGGTGAGCGTGAGCTGGGTCCGCGAGCACCTGAGGATTGACACCGCCACCGGCGAAACCGCGGATGCCGCGTTCGAGGAGGTTCGGCAGCGGTATCGGGACAAGGCCCCGCTGCTCGAGATGCACGGCACGGCCGTCGCGCGGCGGAACCCTCCGCCCGCCGATGCACCGCGCGTGACCCTCACGACGATGCACGTGCTGGCCTGGGACGCCCGGGACCAGAAGCTGGCGCGCTTCGAGATCCCGTTCTGGTTCGTCCGCATGAAGGAAACACCCATACGCTTCGGGACGTATGCGACGGGCCTGGACGAACTGAACGTGTCGCTCACACCGGCCGAGGTGGAACGCTACGGTCCCGGCATCATCGTCGACATCGAGCGAGAGGGCCGCGACCGCGCGCTGCTCTGGGTCGAGTGAGGCAGCGAATCAAAGCTTCAGGAACGCCTTGATCCGCGCGAGCAGCGAATGCGGTGCGTGAGCCAGGCCGGCCGCGGCCGCGGCCGCCGTGGCCTCGGCCTGGGCCAGGCCGACGCGCCGGGCCCCCATCACGGTGCTGATGTGCTCGATCAGGCCGGGCGTGGCCTGCGCGAGCCGCCGCATGTCGCCGGCCGCGATCTCCAGCACCTGCACGTCGGTGGCCGCGCGCACCGTCGCGGTTCGCGGATCGCCGGTCAGCATGGACATCTCGCCGAAGAAGCCGCCGGCCGCAATCGTCGCCACCTGCTGCCCTGACGGCTCCAGCACCACGTGCACCGTGCCACGCAGCACCACGAACATCGAGTCGCCGCCCTCGCCCTGGCGCACGATGGCCTCGCCGGTGGCGAAGAGAAGGTCCGAGGCGTCGTGCGCGAGCCCGCGCCTGGCCTCCGGCGTCAGCGTCGAGAACAGGTCGATCGCGGCCAGCTGGGCCGCCGCCGCGTCGATGTGGACGTGCGTGCGGACGGGCTCCTCCTGGCGCGAGTACTCGATCTGGATGGGCCAGGGGATCTCGATGTTGGACCGCCGGAACTCGTACCAGAGGTTCGTGCGCACCTGGTCCCGGGCCAGGTTGTCCTGACCATAGTCCTCGATCCAGAACCGCGCCGCATAGTCGACCGACGAGGCCCCGAACGCCTTGAGGATCACCACCGGTTCCGGTTCCCGCATCACCGCCGGCGCGTTGGCCATCGCGCGGTGGATCGCGGCCTTCACTTCGTTCGGGGGCGTCAGGTAGCTGGCGCCCACCTCCACTTCCAGCCGTGTGGGGACGGTGGGCTCCGAGTAGTTGAGGATCGGGTCCTTCGAGATGACGCTGTTCGGGACGATCAGGAACTGCCCGTTCTTGGTCCGCAGCTTGGTCGCCCGCCAGGTGACCTCCTCCACCTGGCCCTCGCTGCCGGCGATGTTGATCCAGTGGCCGACGCGGAAGGGCTTCTCGATCTGGATCGCGAGCCCGGCGAAGAAGTTGCCGAGCGTGTCCTGGAGCGCGAAGCCCACCACGACCGCACCCACGGCGGAGGTGGCCAGCAACTGCTCGCGCAGCAGGACGGTGGCGATGACGAAGAACAGGCCGAGGACGGCCACGTCCTGCACGATCGCCGGAAAGCGATCCGAGGGGCGGTTGTCGCGCCAGGGGTTGACCAGCAGCGCGACGACCAGGTTGACGAACGCGAGGACGAAGGTGAGCCGCGCGAGGGCCGTGACCAGGGCCACGTCGCCCAGCTGCTGGCTGGCCGCCACCTCCAGGCCGACGAAGGCCAGCAGCAGCCAGGCACTGAAGACCAGCCGTCCGCGCACGAAGCGGCTGCGGACGGCGGCGATGAGCGCCAGCGTGACGACCAGGGCCGTCACGCCGGCGAGGGTCAGAGCGGAGGCGCTCACGCGTCGGCGCCTACTTGAGGCCGCCCTCCTTCTTGAATGCGGCGATGTCGGCGGCGGCGATCTTCACGGGCACCGGCTTCGGGTTGCCGCCGCCGCGCGAGTCCTTCTCCGGGTCCACCCCGCGGGCAGAGCCCGAACCGGTCACCTGCGCCTGCTGCTTCTCTCCTCCACCCGTGGGCAGCATCTTGCTGAGGCCGAACCCGCCGCTCTTCTTCGGCTCCTCCTTCTTCGGTTCGGTCTTCGCCGTGTCGCCGGTGAGGCCGGCCGAGCCTGGTGTGACCGTCGCAATCTCCGTCGCGGGCTTCGGCGTATAGGTGATGAACTTCTTGTATCGATCGGGGAGCGTCGCCGTCGAGGCCATCTTCTTCGAGGCGATCTCCTTCTTGATGTTGTCGAGGCGCGACTGCATCGCCGGGTGCGACGCGAACAGCCCGCGTTTCTCCTTCGAGTCCTTGTTGCGGTCCTTCAGCCGCGTGAGGAAGCCGCTGAGACCATCCGGCGCGTATCCGACCCGGTTGGCGAGGGCGATGCCCTTCTCGTCGGAGTCGTCCTCCTCCTCACGACCGAAGCCCTTCTCGACGATGTTGTCGTAGGTGGCGGTGACGGCCTTCTCGAGCAGCGCGGAGTTGCCCGAAAGGGTCTCGGAGGCGCCCATCTGCACGGCCTTGCTCTTCTGGATCGACTTGATGGTGTGCTTCTCGGTCACGTGCACGATCTCGTGCCCCAGGACGCCGGCCAGCTCGGCCTCGTTCTGAATCAGCGCCAGGGCGCCGCGGGTGATGTGCACATATCCGCCCGGCGCGGCAAAGGCGTTCACGCCGTCGGTGTCGAGGACGATGAAGCTCCAGGGGAGGCCCGGCCGTGTGCTCACCTGCGCCAGCGCCGTGCCCACGAGGGCGACGTAGCGGTGCACGGCCGCGTCCTGGACGACGCCGTAGCGCGTGCGAATCCGCTCGCTGACGGCCAAGCCGAGCTGTTGCTCCTCCGCGTCGGTGACCTGGAGGTCCCGCACCTCGTTGGCCTTCTTCACGGCCCCGGTCACCTTGCCAATCTGGCCCAGTTGATCGCCCGACACCACGCCGGGTCCGCCCAGCAACGCCAGGGTCATGCCTGCGACAACGGTTGTGCGCTTCATGTGGGTCTGACCTCGAAGATAGCCACCGGCCGACTCTTGCCCTTCACCGTGACCGAGCCGAGTGGACGGATATCATACTGCCCTTTGAGCAGGGCCCGGGTGAACTCGCTGATGATGATCCGGGTGCCGTATTCCTTGTTCAGGGACTCGAGGCGGGCGCCGAGGTTCACGGCGTCGCCGATCACCGTGTAGCTCATGATGGCCGTGGACCCGATGTTGCCCGCCACCATGTCGCCGGTGTTGATGCCGATGCCGATGTCCAGGCGCGGCTGCCCGAACGATTCCCACTCCGCGTTCAGGACGTCGAGCGCCCGGACCATCGCCAGCGCCGTCTGCACCGCGTGCTCCGCGTGCTCCTCGTCGTCGAGCGGCGCGCCGAAGAGCGCCATGACCATGTCGCCCACGAACTTGTCGAGCGTGCCCTTGTGCTCGAAGAGCACGCTCACCATCCGCGTGAAGTACTCGTTCAGCTGCGCGACGATGTCCTCGGGCTGGCCCTTCTCGGTGAGCGCCGTGAACCCGCGCATGTCGGAGAAGAGCACCGTCATGTGCCGGCGCGTGCCGCCCAGCTTGGCGCGGGCCGGATCCGCCAGCAGCTGGTCGTACACGTCCTTGGCCACGTACCGCGAGAAGAGCTGCTTCACCTTGCGCTTCTCGCGCCCTTCGACGAAGTACTGCCAGGCGAGGTCGGCCACGAAGGCGACGAGCATCGCCGTGAGCGGCAGCGCCAGGGGCCACCACGACCCGGCGTGGAACCGCGTGATGTTGAGCCACAGGTAGCCAAACGCGAGCACCGCGGCCACGCCACCCGTAATCCACGCCGAGGCGAACGTGCCGGCGGCGCCCACCAGCACCCCGAGGCCGACCGTCACGAGTGCGCCGGACCGCGAAGACAGAGGCGCCAAAACCCGCCCCGAACGCCACGCGTCGATGACGTTGGCGTGGATTTCGGCCCCGGGCATGCGCCCTTCCGCGAACGGTGTCACGAACACGTCGCGCAGCCCTTCGGCAGCGACGCCGACGACGACGATCCGGTCGCGGAAGGTGGCCGGCGGAATCTGCGGCGTCACCTGCTCCAGGACCTGCTGCTGCGAGTAGAACAGGTCGTAGAAGCTGTACGACCTGAACGTGGGCGCGCCATCTACCTGGCGCGTGGGCCCCCGCCAGGCCAGCAGGGCGCGGCAGGCCGGCGACGCCGGTCCGTAGTAGTCGGGCACCAGCTCGGTCACGAGCGGGACGCGCGTCGCGCCAATCACCAGATGGCCGTCACCGACGCGCACCGCCTCGGGCGCCAGGCCGTCTGCCATCATCATCGCTGCAAGGGGTAGTGACGGGACGACGCGCTCCGTTGCAGACGTCGTGATCCGCACGAAGGGAACGACCCGCCGCAGCGGGCCGTCGGGGTCGTAGACGACCAGCGAATGCCCGATGGCGCGCGAGGCCTTCGCCAGCGCCGGGAACGGCGGCGTGATCTGGGGCCGCCGCTCGACGCACGTGTCCACCGAGAACGGGCGGTTGAGACCGGGCACATCGTCGAGCGGCACCGCGATGGCCCGCGTCGGGTCGGCGAGCTCCGCGCTCGCGGCCTCTGCCACGTGCACCACGTTCCCGGCCCGCTCGGTGGCCTCCACCAGTGCCTGGTCCGACTCCTCGCCGGTCCACTCGGTCTCGCCGACCAGGAACTTCGACCGGTCCGCCTCCGCGAACAGGACATCGTAGAGCACGGCCTTCGCGCCGCCGGCGGCAAGGTAGTCGATCAGCGTGGCGTGCACCAGCCGCGGCCAGGGCCAGCGGCCCACGAGCGGCTCCATCCGCTTCAGGCTGTCATCGTCGATGTTGACGAGGACGATGGACTCCGCGCCACGACCCGCCGCGGCCAACCGCGTCCGCCAGTCGTAGAGCTTCATCTCGGCCGTGCGGGCGAGACCGCTGAGGCCGAGGGCCAGCGCCAGCAGTCCGGCGAGCGCGCCGAAGCCGGCGCCCCGCAGGAGGCGCCTCGGATCGAGGCGCATCGCGGAGCGCCCTCCGGGCGGGTTGGCGGTCATCGGACGCGAGGACCCTTACCGCGTGCCGGTGAACCGGAACTTCTGCGCACGATGACCGGCCTGCCGTGTCTGGCCGGTCCGGGGATCCTTCACCTCGGGCCCGGCGGCCTCGGCGACGAAGATGTTGCCCGACGGGTCGACGGTGATGTTGTGAGGCCGGCCGAGTTGACCGGGCGCCACGCCGGGGCCGGCGAACTCGTCCACCACCTCGAGGTCGCCGCGCCGGAGGACCGTGATGACGTGGGTCCCGCCATCGGCGACATAGAGGTAGCGCTGCGACCCATCGTGCGAGAACGCGACCGAGAACGCGGCCTCGGTGCCGCAAGGCCGCTTCGGGGCCCACGTGGCCTTCTCCTCGACACCGCAGTGCGGCCGCAGGATCTTCTCGCGGACGAACTCGCCGGTCTGTCGGAACACCTGGATGCGGTTGTTGGCGCGGTCGGCAACGTAGACGAGGCCGTCGCGCGAGCCGACGATGCCGTGCGGCACGCGCAGCTGCTGGGGCGGCGCGGCGGGCACGGTCAGGCTCGACTGGGCGCCCGTCGACTCTGCCGAGGCGGCACTCGTGGTCCGGGCGGGATCCTCGGGCCGGCGTCCGTACGCGCCCCAGTGCCGCAGGTACTTCCCGGTGGCGCCGTCGAACACGATCACGCGGCGGTTGCCGTACCCATCCGCGACGAACACCTCGTTGTCCGTCGGATCCACCCAGATATCCGACGGGCGTCCCATGAGGGTGGTGTCGTTGCTGCCGCCAGTCTCGTTGTACCGGCCGATGACCATCGCCACCTGACCGGCCTTCGTGAACTTCACCGTCAGGTGGCTCTCGCGGGCGTTGGTCCACACGAAGCCGTTGTGGTCCACGAAGAGGCCGTGGATGGTGCTCCAGTTTCCATTGGGGCCACGGGCGTCCCACGACTGGACGAGCGTGCCGTCGGGCGCCCACTCGGCGATGCGACTGCGGCTCGACGTCCACACGTGGCCGTGCGCGTCGGCGAAGATGCCAATCACCTGGCCCCACGAGAAGTCCGCGGGCAGCTTCGGCCAGTCCGGATCGACCGCGAAGGTGGGAACGCCGGGCAGGGGCGTGCCGGCCTGGCCGGACGGGGCACCGGCGATCGTGACCGCCGACCCCGCGCAGGCGAGCAGCACCACCGCCACCAGGCCACCTGTCAGCACCCGTCGTCTCATCTCGTCCTCCCCGCGTCTCTGGCTGTCGAGCTTACCCTACCCGAACGGTCGGACCTGTCGGCCCGCGTGGTGTTGACGTAGGATACGGCGAGACTGCGGGTGGAGGGTCCTATGCGTTCCGACTTCAGGAGAACCGCGCTCACGCTCCTGGCATGCACCGGCCTGGCGGCTGCCGTGGCGGCCTGTCGCCAGGACGGCGTGCCGCACGTCGATCACGTGACCCTGCCGCAACACCGGACGTGGCGCGTCGTCTCGGTCCAGCCCTACGAGGGCCTGGCCGAGGTGGAGCTCGTCAAGTTCGACTGGCCCACGCGCGAGGAGCCGAGCATCGCGTTCGCGCTGACGAAGGAAGGGCTCTCGGTCGGCGACCCGATCTGCCTCGACCACGTGAGGGAAATCGACACGTACTGGGCGCACCCGGTGCCGGAGGGCGGATGCGCGGCGCTGGACGCAGCAGCGAAGTGAGGGAAGTCGCCTCGACCGCTTCGATGCGGACTGCCCGGGCTGCGTCGCGTCACATCGTCCTGTCCTGGACTCGCGGCAGCGCCGCCGACATCGGCGGACGTGTATATTCCGACCCTGCGGGGGGTGCGACAATGTCCCCGGCCCCGACGCGGGACACGGCACCCTGACCCGCCCGCACCAGCAGGACCGGGCACGCGGCATTCCGCAGTACTGGCGTCGTGGTTGACGCCATGATGACCCGAGCGATGCCACTTCGCTCGGGCAGACCCATCACGATCAGGTCGGTGTTGAGTGCTGACGCCGTCTCGACAATCGTGCGATGTGCGATACCCGACACGACGCTCGTCTCGACGTGGCACCAGTTGAGGGCGTCCGAAGGCACTGAGTTGCGCATCTTCCGCGAAATCCTGTCCACCTTTTCGCGATACTCGCCGATGGCCGCCCCACCCGAGTACGGCAACTCGTAGGGGATTCCGTCCAGCACGTGCAACAGCGTCAGCGTGCCGGCGTTCTGCTGCGCCAGCACCACGGCCTGCCGGAGCGCTGCAGCGGACGCGGCCGAGAAGTCCATCGGGCAGAGGATGTTGACGAATGACCCTCTCGTGCCGCCTGGCCCTGCGTCGTGCACCGCGAGCGTCGGGCATGGCATGACACCGGCGAGGTCCGTCGCGTACAGACCGGACCGCCAGTAGGCGTCGAAGCGGCGGCCATGCCCCGGGACGACCACCAGGTCGGCCGCTATGAGCCTGGCGTGCTCGATCACGGCCTTCACCGGATCACCGGTCAGGACAACCGGGCTCAGTCGCAGCCCATTCGTGTCGAAGGCATCCATGAAGGAGGACAGCCCGGCCACGTGAAGCTCCGCATCGTACCAGCGGGCGAGTTCCGCGGCCTGCAGCAGAGCGGACGTTCCGCCCGCCGACAACTCGATGGGGCAAAGGATGACATCAGGATTCATTTTGATTCCTTCCCGAAACCAAGACGTTGGGACCTGTCACGCGGCAAGGCGAGTGTGCCAATCCGGTGTCGTATCCAGATTCAGCCGCCCAATTGTGCCCTCCGGTACCGCGAGCACCGGCCGGCCCGCGGTTCGGATCACGCGAGCGGCCGTCGAGCCGATGAGCGTCCGGCCGATGGCCCCTCGCGACGTGACACCCATCACGATGAGTTCGACCCCGCTCTCCGAGGCGATTCTCGCGATCTCGGTGGCCGGCGTGCCCGACACCACGCGCGCCCGCACATCGGCCGTCGTCCTTGCCTCCGCCGGAACAGCGTCCTGCAGGCGTTGCCAGGCGTCCCGCTGTCGCCAGCGGGCGTACTCGGGAACGCGGAAGTGATATGCGTATCTCGACGCGCTCACCGCATGCGATCCCCTCGTGACATGGAGGAGCGTCAATCGACCTCCACCCTGCACCAGGTGCAGTGCGTGCCGGAGCGCGGCTTCGGACGCCCTGGTGAAGTCGACCGCGCACAGGATGCTTCGGAGCGACGCCGGGCCTTCGCGCCGGGCCTCCGACATCGGCACGATCAGCACGGGACAGTCGGCGAGCTCGGTCACCTGCTCTGCGATCGAGCCCGTGCGGAGTCGCTCGACGCCTGTCCTGGCGTGGGTGCCGAGGACAACGAGATCGAACCCTCCAGCCTTCGCATGCAGAAGGATCACGCCTGACGGGTCGCCGTGCTGTTCGGTGACGCGCAACCGCACACCAGCGGCGTCAGCCGCAGCCCGCAGCGCGTCGGTCCTGGCCATTCGCTCGCGCGATCGCCAGTTGAATCGATCGCCCACCGGGACAGCATGGACGGCTGTCAGCTCCGCGTTACGCGCGCGGCTGAGCGCGAGTGCGTGCTCGAAGGCGGCCTGCGCCGGCCGCGAGAAGTCGACGGCACAGAGGATGCGCGCGGATCTGGACACGATGCTTCTCCCTTCAAGAGGACGGGCGACGCGTCGCCCGCTCTCTTGGGTGGCAAGATGCGCACCATCCAGGCACGCGTCGGGCAGAGCTGTAAGTGTCTGCGAATGTGTGACTTCCACGCACCCATGCCGCCGTCGGGACCGGCTGCAGGGGACGCGGCCGTTTCATAATGCAATCAGCGACACATTCTGAAAGAGAGACGCAGAGCCCGCACGACGATGCCTGGCGGCGGCTTCAGGCTGACAGGCCGTACTGCTTCATCTTCCGCCAGAGCGTCACGGTGCTGATCTTCAGCGCCTCGGCCGCCCGGCGGCGATTGCCGCCGAACGTCTCGAGCGCGCGTTCGATCAGGATGCGTTCCTGCGCGTGGAGATCCAGCGTGTCGGCCTCCGGGCGGCGACGCGCCTGCTGCGTGACCTCCGGGGGCAGCTCCCGCACGCGGATGCTCGGTCCGTTGGCGAGAATCACCGCGCGCTCGACCGCGTGCTCGAGCTCGCGGACGTTGCCGGGCCAGCCGTAGGTCATCAGCGCCGTCATGGCCTCGGCAGACATCATCGTGACGTCCTTCTTCATGCGCGACGCCGCCCGGACGAGAAAGTGGTGCACGAGCGGAGGAATGTCTTCGCGGCGATCGCGCAGCGGCGGCACGGTGATGATGAACGCACCCAACCGGAAATAGAGATCCTCACGGAAGGCGCCGGCACTGACGGCCGCGCGCAGATCACGATTCGTGGCGGCCACGACGCGTGCATGGATCCTGATGTTGCGCTCGGCGCCGACGCGCCGGATCTCACGTTCCTGGAGGGCGCGGAGCAGCTTCGCCTGGATCGTTGGAGCGACTTCCCCGATCTCGTCCAGAAAGATCGTGCCGCTGCCGGCCACCTCGAAGAGACCGGCCTTGTCTCGAACGGCGCCGGTGAAGGCGCCGCGCACGTGGCCGAACAGCTCCGATTCCAGCAACGTCTCCGTGAGCGCCGCGCAGTTGATGCTCACGAAGGGAGCGCTCGCCCGCGGGCTCTGATCGTGGATCATGCGGACGATGAACTCCTTGCCCGTGCCGCTTTCGCCGTAGACGAGCACGGTCGTGTCGAGGGGCGCGACCCGAGCGGCGAGCTCCAGCACGTCCGCCATCGCGGGACTGCGGGCGATGAAGTGCCTGGAGGCCGCATGCCGGCTGACCCGGTCGCGGAGCAGGTTCAGCTCGCGCTCGCGTCGCTCCAGCAGGCGCTCGCGTCGGTCCAGCTCCTTGACCCGCTGCCCCACGGCCGCACGGAGACGCTCGACTTCCTCCCCGAGGTTGCCCGCCTGCAGATCCTCGCGGATGCTCCGGAGCTCATCGCCCCAACTGTCCGCGTCCCGTCCGATGACGGAACAAGCCTTGGCCCCCTGTCCGACGCACGTGGTTTCCCGAAAATAGATCTCCCTGCCCATGCACGCGCTGACATACCCGCTCGAATACCCGACGAGAGACCAGCAGACAGGGGACGGACTTCGGCCGTAGTGATGCACGTGCTGCTCGGCTTCGTATGAATCGCGCCACACGATTTCTTCCTCGAACCGTCCGGTCGATTCGTCGTGCTCGATTCTGATCACGTCCGCGTGGACGATGCCCTCGAGCGTGTGCAGCATCGCGCCGGACCGAAGCCCCTCTTCGGGAGTGGCCCAGTTCGATCGGTCGCGCAGGCTGACGGCGTCGTGATAGCCGTCGGCAAATCCGAATCGCAGCAGCAGTCGTCGCGCGGTCGCGAGCCCGAGCGTATCGACCAGCTCCTTCCGCAGCAGGCCCATGGCCGCGGCGCTGAGGATCACGACACGCTGTTCGTGCAGCCTGATGATGCCCTGGTCCGGACGGAAGTCCAGCAGTTCGGTGAGATGGAGCGGCTTGGCCGTAGGCTGAGTGGAGCGAGAGCGTCCCTTCACGGTGCCGCCCCATTCTACGACCGACTGCTCAGGTCGGCGTGCGCCCGTCGTCAATCGCCGCGCGCGAGCGAAGAAACAACAGCTCGTGCGCACGCTCGCCGAACGCAGCCAGGGCCTCGGCCCACAACGTCCGAGCCTCCACGTGCGGGCACTCCTCGGCGCACACGTCACCGGTGCGCCCGGTCCGGAGTCGCCGCTCGTGCGCCACCATCGCGTCGTGCCAGGACGCCAGGCGGGCGGCGAGCAAGGACGAAGTCGATGTGCCCCTTTCGGATGCCAGCATCGCGTACGGATTCATGTCACACCCACCCTCTCTCACGGCAGTCTGAGGACCGCGAACGACTTCGCGCCATCACGCTCCACGCTCAGAACAGCAAGTTCCGATCCCGCAGATCACCCCGTGATCGCGGCGTGGTCAGCCAGGCCCGCGTTTCATCTTGTTAGTATGATTTCGTCTTGAAATGGTCGAATCGTGCGCAGACGCACCAGTTCGATGACGGTCGCCTGCTGGAGGCCGCGCATCGACGACTGACCGACGGTGGGAAGAGGATTGGTACCGGTACGGGGATTCGAACCCCGGTTTGATGGCTGAGAACCACCCGTCCTGACCCCTAGACGATACCGGCACGCGGGGTGACGAACCATCAATGTTAGCGGTCCCACCCCGGTCGGGTCAAGAGCGTGCCGGTGCGATAATGCCATGATGCGCCCGGTTCCCCCGTCCCTGCTGTTGCCGGCCGTGATGGTCGCCGCAGCCTGTTCGGGGCTCGCCTGCGGCGGCCAGGCCCCGTCTGCGACGCCCGCGGCAGCCTCGTCCGTGGATTCCGCCACGGCGGGCCGCCTCAGCGGCCGCGTGCGCTTCGAGGGCGAGCCGCCGGCCGCGGAGGTCGTGCGCATCGACAGCGACAAGCAGTGCGTCGAGCTGAACGGCTCCGACCAGCAATCGGCGGACGCCATCGTCCTCGGCCCGGACAACGCCCTGCAGCACGTGTTCGTCTACGTGAAGAGCGGCTTGGAAAAGCTGCGCTTCCCCATTCCGAACGATGCGGTGGTGGTGGACCAGCAGAAGTGCCGGTACCTGCCGCGCGTGGTGGGCGTGCGCGTCGGGCAGTCGCTCCAGATCCGCAATGGGGATCCCCTGCTGCACAACGTGCGATCCGACAGCGCGATCAACCAGCCCTTCAACCAGGGCCAGCCCGTCCAGGGCATGGTCTTCGACCACACGTTCACGACCCGCGAGGTCATGGTGCCCCTCAAGTGCGACGTGCACGCCTGGATGCGGGCGTGGGTCGGCGCGCTCGAACACCCGTACTTCTCCGTGACCGGCGAGACCGGCACGTTCACCCTGCCGGACCTGCCACCCGGCAGCTACACCATCGAGGCATGGCACGAGCGGCTCGGCGCGCGCGAGCAGCAGGTGACCATCGGCGCGAAGGAATCGAAGGATGTCGACTTCACCTTCACACGCTGACGCGCCGCTCGACGCCGTCAGGGACCGCGAAGGGACGCGCTCCCGTGCGTCCGACTTCCTGGCGCTCACCAAGCCGCGACTGAACTTCCTCGTGCTGCTCACGACGGCCGCGGCCTATCGCCTGGGCGTGGATGGCGGCACGTCGCCGATGACCCTGCTGCACACCCTCGTGGGCACGGGCCTGGTGGCCGGCGGCGCGGCCGCCCTGAACCAGGTCTGGGAGCGCGAGAGCGACAAGCTGATGCGGCGCACGCGCCTGCGTCCGCTGCCCGATGCCCGCATGGAGCCGGGGCACGCCCGCCTGTTCGGGTGGGCGCTCAGCGTCGCGGGGCTGATCGAACTTGCCGCCTTCGTGAACCCCCTGGCCGCCGGCGTCGCCCTCGCCACGCTCGCCAGCTACGTCTGGTTCTACACGCCGCTCAAGTTCCTGACCTCCCTCTCCACCATCGCCGGCGCCCTGCCCGGCGCCCTGCCGGCGATGATTGGGTGGAGCGCCGCCACGAACACGCTGTCGAAGGAGGGCTGGGTGCTGTTCGGCATCGTGTTCATGTGGCAGATGCCGCACTTCCTCGCCATCGCCTGGATGTACCGCGACGAGTACGCGCGCGCGGGCATTCCGCTGCTGCCGGTGGTTCAGCCCGACGGCCGCTCGACGGGGCGCCAGGCGGTGCTCTACACCGCCGGCCTCATACCCATCACGCTGCTGCCGACGCTCATCGGCCTCTCGTCGCCGTACTACCTGGCTGGCGCCGTCGTGCTCGGCGCCATCCTGATGGTGCTCAGCATCGAGTTCGCGTTCACGCGCACGACCGACGCCGCGCGCAGGCTCTTCCTGGGGTCGATCCTCTATCTGCCGTTGCTCTGGGGCCTGCTCGTCTGGGATCACGTGCGCTGATGTCAGTCCAGGATCTCCCGGCGCTGAACGCCACGCTGAATGCCATCGCCACGGTGCTCCTGACCGCGGGGTGGATGCTCATCAGGCAGGGGAAGCGTGACGCGCACCGGCGCTGCATGCTTGGCGCGCTCGGCGTGTCGGCAGCGTTCCTGACGTCCTACGTGATCTATCACTTCAATGTCGGATCCGTCCCGTTCCAGAAGCAGGGGACAATCCGGACGGTCTACCTCACCATCCTGTTCACCCACATCGTCCTCGCCGCGGCCATCGTGCCGCTGGTCCTCGTCACGGTGTCCCGCGCGCTGGCTGCCAGGTTCGACACGCACCGCCGCATCGCCCGCTGGACGTTACCGCTGTGGCTCTACGTCTCGGTGACGGGCGTGGTGATCTACGTGATGCTGTACCGCATGTAGCAGAACGAAGAGACCACGAAGACACGAAGGACACGAAGACGGGCACGAAGAATCCATAGGGGGAAACAGCTGCTCGAATCCCTCGCGGCTCGGGCCGTCACCCCTCAGGAGTCCTCGTCCAGAGAATCGGTGTGACTCCAAAGGAATGTCTTCGTGCCGATCTTCGTGTCCTTCGTGCCTTCGTGGTCTCTTTCCCGGCACGCTGCGGGACTACTTGTATAGCAGGTACTTCGCCCGGGTCTGGCGCCAGCGCGCCTCGCCGGCGGCCCACGTGGCCGCGACGACGGCGGGGTCCTCGCCCTTCACCACGCGCTCGAGGCTCGCGCGTGAGCCCATCAGCACGTCGGTGTTCTCCAGCCGGTAGGCGTCGCCGAACAGGCGCGCGAGCGCGCCCGCGATCTCCAGCCCCACGCGCACCGGCTGCAGCGCCGTACGGTCCGTGACGACCATGAACACGCCCTGGCAGGCCTGCTTCTCGTACTTGCTCGATGCGGGCGTGAAGGTCACGGGATAGAAGCGGATGCCGGGCAACCGGCGGGCGTTCAGCGTCTCCGCCAGGCGCGGCCCGTCGATCCATGGCGCACCGAGCTGCTCGAACGGCTGGTCGGTGCCGCGCCCCACCGAGATGTTCGAGTACTCGATCGCGCCTATCCCCGGGTAGAGCGTCGCCTGGTTCAGGTTGCGCATGTTGGGCGACGGGTTGACCCAGATGAGGCCCGTCTGATCGAACCATGCGTCGCGGGTCCAGCGCTCGACCGGCACCACCGTGAGGCCCACCCCCATCGTCCGCTCGCCGTTGAACAACCGCGCCATCTCGCCCATCGTCAACCCGTGGCGGATGGGCATCTCGTGGTACGCCACCAGCCCGACGCCAATTCGCTCCGGCATCGGCCCTTCGATCTGCCAGCCGTTGATCGGGTTCGGCCGGTCGAGGACCACCACGGCAATCCTGTGCGTGGCGGCCTCCTCCATCACGTACGCCATCGTCGCCAGGTAGGTGTAGAACCGCGCGCCGACGTCGGCGAGGTCCACGACGATGGTGTCGAGGCCCCGGAGCATGTCGTCGGTGGGGCGACGCGTCGCTCCGTACAGGGAGTGGATCGTCAGTCCGGTGCGCGTGTCCTTCTCGGACTCGACGTGTTCATCGTCTCGTGTGCCGCGAATGCCGTGCTCCGGGCTGAACAGCGCCACCAGATTCGGACCGAGCCCCTTGTGCAACACGTCGATGGTGCTCGCGCCGGTGCGATCCAGGCCCGTGTGGTTCGTGAGCAGCCCCACCTTGCGCCCACGGAGCAACGCGAACTGGTCGCGCGCCAGCACGTCGATCCCGGCGAGGACGGGCCCCGGCGGCTGCGGCGGAGCCACCGGCGCGGCCGCCAGCACCGCTGTTCCGGCCCGCGGGGTCGAGGGCACGTCCAGCATGGCCGCGGCAGCAACCGTGGCCACGCGCGCGCGGAGCGGCGTCATGTCGCCCGCGCCATCCGGGTGCAGCCGGCTGGCCAGGATGATGACGTAGCCGCCGGACGCGGGGTCGATCCACAGGCTCGTCCCCGTGAAGCCCGTGTGGCCGTAGGAACCCACCGGGAACAGCTCGCCGCGGAGGGACGAGAACGACGTATCGATGTCCCATCCGAGCCCGCGGACCGCAGTCATCCCGGGAGGGGTCGCGCGCGACGTCATGCGGGCGACGGTGGCCGGCGCCAGCACGCGAACACCGTCCAGTACGCCACCCCCGAGCAGCATGCGGGCGAACCGCGCCAGATCCTGCGCCGTGCTGAACAGCCCGGCATGCCCGGCCACACCGCCCATGCGACGCGCCGTGGGGTCGTGCACCACTCCGCGCAGCGGCGCCGCGCCGGGACGCTTGCACGGCCACTGGTCCATCTCGTCGCAGCGCTCGGTGGGCGCAATTCGCGGGCGCAGGCGCTCCGCGGGCAGGAATCCAGTGTCCCGCATGCCCAGCGGCGTGAACACGGTCGAGCGCGTGTACGCATCGAGGGGCTGGCCGCTCACCGCACGCACGATCTCGCCGAGCAGGAAGAAGTTGATGTCGCTGTAGACGAACCGCTCGCCAGGAGCCGCGGTGAGGACCTCGTTGCGCGCAAGCTCGATCGCCGTGTCGTACCCGGTCCACGGATCGGCCAGGTCCACATCGGGCCTGAGGCCGGAGATGTGGGCCAGGAGGTGCCCCACCGTCACCGTCCCCTTACCGTAGCGCTCGAAGCCCGGCACGTGGGCCGACACCGGATCGTTCAGGCGCACGCGCCCCTGCTCGACCAGCGTCATCACCGCCGTTGTCGTGGCCACGACCTTGGTAAGCGACGCCAGATCGAAGACCGTATCCAGTGTCATCGCCTCGCGGGACGGCACGGTCGCGCGCACGCCGTAGGCCTGGAAGTGCAGGACGCGCGCCCCGCGCCCCACCAGGACCACGGCTCCCGGGGTCTGGCCCGCGGCGATGGCGGCTTCGACGACGCGGTCGATGCCGGGGAGGCGGGCCTCCCGGGCTGGCGGTGGTGTGGATTGGGCTGGAACGGATGAGCTGGAGAATGCCGCCAGGACGCCCAGGATGACGGCGAGACCCGTCCCTCGGCGGGGCGCGATTCGCGGGTGGCGAACGAGGGACAACGGCATCGCGGATAACATATACTTGTTCGCTTATGGGCGTCGTGGGACGCCGCCATGGGAGACCCTGCAATGCGTGACCTGAAGACCCTGTTCGGCGCCGCCATCGTGGCGCTCGTGATGACCGCCCTGCCGGCCGCCGCGCAGACCGGTCGCATCGGCGGCACGGTGAAGGACACCAACGGCCAGCCCATCAAGGGCGCCACCGTGGTGGCCGAGAACCCCTCATCCGCGCCCTCGTCGTTCACCGCCACGACCGACGACCGCGGCCGCTACTCCATGATTGGCCTCAAGGCCGGCTCGTGGAAGGTCACGGCTTCGGCGCCCGGCTTCCAGGCCTCGTCCGGCAACGTGCCCATCAAGACGATCGGCGCGCCCATGCCGCCCGTGGACTTCACCCTGGCGCCCGGCGCGAGCGGCCCGGCCGGCGCGCTGGCCGGCGTGAACACCAAGGAGCTGCAGGGCGAGCTCGCCAAGGCCGACGCGATGGTCACCGCCAAGGACTACGCCGGCGCCATCGGCATCTACGAAGGCATGGTCGCCAAGGTGCCCGCGCTGACGGCGCTCTACCTGCAGATCGGCGGCCTGCACCGTCAGCAGAAGCAGTACGACCAGGCGATCGAGGCCTACAAGAAGGTGCCCGAGGGCGACACCAACTCGGACAAGGCGAAGATCGAGATCGGCATGACGCTGCTCGAGAAGAACGACCTGGCCGGCGCCGAAGCGGCCCTGATGCCGATGGCCCAGTCCACGAGCGCGAACAAGGAAGTGTTCTACAACCTGGGCGAGGTGAAGTTCGCGAAGGGCGAGACCGACGAGGCCGTGAAGTACTACCAGCGCGCCGCTGACATCGACCCGAACTGGGGCAAGCCGCTCTTCAAGCTGGGCCTGGCCAGGCTGCAGAAGGGCGATACCGCCGGGACGCTCGAGATCATGAACAAGCTGATCCAGGTCGATCCGAACTCCCCGGAGGCGGCGCAGGCCAAGGGGCTGATCGACCAGCTGAAGAAGCAGTAGTCCCGCCTTCGCTCACCGATTACGGGTGAGCTACGGCGCGGCCAGCGTCAAGACCCGAGGGCCGGGGCGCTCAGCGCGCTCCGGCCTTTCGTTTTTCGGCCTCCGCGATCAGCTGCGGAATCGCGGGGTCATCCGGGGATCGCTCCCGCGCTTTCTTCCACCAGTCGATGGCCGCGTCGAAGCGTCCGCCACGGGCGGCCAGGATGCCCTTCAGGATGTACGGGCGAGGCAGTTCCGGTGAGAGCTGGATGGCGGTATCGAGCGAGCGCTCGGCGTCCGGCAGGCGGCCACGCGAGGCATCGAGCCACCCCAGCGCCGCGTGGTTCGAGGCCACGTCTGGAAACGCCTCGAGGCTGGTCGCGTACTCGTCCTGGGCGCGAGCCAGGGCCTGGCCGGCAGGCCCGGGCAGTGCCGAATACCCCAGTGCGAGCAGGCCTTCGGCCGCCTTGACGCGCACCACACGGGCAACGTCAACCAGCCGCGCCGTCAGCGCCGGCAACACACGCTCGCCCTGCCCGGTGGCGGCCAGCGCCTTCACCGCCATCGCCCGGACGACGGGCTCCGGGTCCGAGGCGGCGCCGAGCAGCGCGTTCACGACAGCGGTGGTTGCGACGGGACGCTCCCCCATGGGTCGCGTGGGAACGGCAGCACCCGCGGCCCCGGACACAGAGGACGTCTGGCTCTGGGCGGACGTCTGGCTCCGGGCGGACGCCTGGTGGCCACCGTCGCTGCCCAGGAGCAGCCGCGCGATGTAATCGGCCGCGCTGGCGCGCAGCACCGAGCCCTGCGTGCGATCCACCGCGACACGCGCCAGGTCGGGCACCACCGTGGGGTCGCCGGATCCCGCGCGATACATCACGTCCGCGACGGCCACCGCCTTCTGCCGGCGCGAGCCGTCCCCCCACCAGGCGTCCATCTGCCGCGCGGCCCACTCCGGTGTCTTGTCGTCGTGACACGTCGTGCACGCGTTCGGCACGCCGTAGCGCGCGGTCATCTCCGGCGTGGGGGCCCGGAACGTGTGGTCCCGCCGGCGCACGAGCATCCGCCAGTTGACGTCGCTCATGTGACAGTTGATGCAGCGGCTGCCCTCGCTCTCGGGTGCGTGGAACGTGTGTGCGCGAAGCCCGTCGCCGGTCGTGAACGACACCGTCGCCGCCTCGGGCGCCCGGCGCGACTCCTGGTGGCACTGCGTGCAGAGCGTGTCGCCGTAGCGGCCCTGGTAGATGTTCACCTTCAGCGAGTGCTCGTAGCGCGACCCGTGCGCCACGTGACAGTTCGTGCACGCGATGGCGCCGGCCTGGAAGCACCCGCTCAGCGTGAGCGCCTGCGTCCGATTGAAGCGGTTTGGACGGCCGTCGGGCCAGAACTCCCCCTGCAGGTCGTTGGCGGGAATCTCGTCGCTCAACAGGAACGGCAGGGCGTAGTCCTCGTAGCGGTCGCCGGCCTTGAATCCCGTGAAGACGTTCGTCTTGTTGCCATGGCAGTACGCGCACGTGTCGTAGGTGCGGCGCGGGCTGGCCGACCGTGTGGAGAGCGACTTCAGGACGTCGGTGAGATCGCGAGGCGGGCCGGCGTCGAGCGCCGGCTTGCGTGCGGGATCCTTCTCCCACGCCTCGGCGAGCGCCACGTGTTCCCGCCCCGGGCCATGGCATGCCTCACAACCGATGCCCATCTCGGTCCACGTGGTGCGGTACTGCCTGGTCCCGACGTCGAAGCCCTGCACGAGATTCGTGGCGTGGCAGTTGAAGCAGTTGGCGTTCCAGATCTGACGCAGGTCGTGCGCGCCGTCGGGGATCGGCGTGATCTCCTTCCAGTCGATCCAACGGCGGTGCTCGACGTGCCAGAAGGCCGGCAGCACGTACATCCGGCCGTCGGGCAGTGTCGAGAGGTACCCCTGATACCGCTTGGCGCCGAGGGTGTAGTCGACGGTGAACGTCTCCGGCTGGCGATCCCCGAAGCCCACGCGGATGAACGGCCGGCCATCCTTCCGGCCGAACTCGTACGAGCGGCCATGTGCCGCCAGGCGCGTACCGCCCGCGAAGTCCCCGAGGATGGTGGCGTCGGCCACCGGCCTGGTCATCTGCACGTGGAGCGAGCGTTCCCACTGGCCGTGCTCGACGTCGTGGCACCGCCGGCAGGCACCGGAGCCGACGTAGTCGCCGGACGCCCCGATGGTGTGGACGAAACCCGCTGGAAGCGGTGCGGCTGTCCCCGGGGCGAGCACAGGGGGGGAGGTGAGCGACGACTCGCGGGGCGGACCGGCAGACTGGCGGCGGGCCGTGGCCGTCCCCAGGAGGGCGCTCCAGACCAGCGCCAGCGCCACCAGCAGGCTGGTGCCGAACCTCATGGCCACCGACGATAGCAAAAAAAAAGGGCCCATCAACATGGGCCCCATCGAGCCAGCGGCCTAGTCAGCCTGGCTCAAAAAACTGGCTGTGCTCCTGTGGGGGTGCCTAGCCGTTCAATCGCCGGCTTTCTAGATAGCAAGCGATGTGCCGGAACTGCCGGGCAGGACAGGCCTCAATTTCCCAAGGAATCCGCTGATCTTTCGGAAACATCGATGGTGAAACCGATCCGAATCCAAACTGTTGAAAGCGGCCGTTTCAGGCGACTGGATCGCCGGCCAGGCGGTCGCTGGGGGCCGCAGACCGAACACCTGTTCGCTTGTCACACCAACGCGTCCCGGGAAGAGACCACGAAGTCACGAGGCACACGAAGACGGCACGAAGCCACTCTTCAGGCGCGCCCTTCACGGGTTCGTACGCGGCGTCGCGCGTGTCGTGTCTCCCTCACAGGCGGGCGCGGATGGCCCAGAGATCGGGGAACAGCGGGTGCATCAAGGTTGTCGCGAGGTACGCGGCGCCGCTCGAGCCGCCGGTCCCCGGCTTCGTGCCGATCGTGCGCTGCACCATCTTCACGTGCCGGTAGCGCCACTCCTGTAGTCCCTCGTCGAGATCCACCAGGCGTTCGCAGAGCTCGGCGTTCTTCGCGTCGGTGCGATAGACGTCGATGAGCACGTCCTGCAGCGACTCGTTCGCGGCAATCGGCGTCGTGACGTCACGCGCGAGCACCGTCGCCGGGACCGCATACCCGTCCCGCGCGAGGTAGTGTACGAACGCGTCCCACAGCGTGCGCGCCGCGAAGCGCTGGCGGAGCGCCTGCTCCGCGCGACTGCCGTCCGGAAAGCGCGCGATGGCGCCCGCGATCTTGTGGCCGAGCACGAACTCGAGCTGCCGGAACTGATCCGACTGGAACCCGCTCGCCTCCTCGAGCCTTGCCCTGAAGGACTGGAACTCGAGCGGCGTCATGGTCTCGAGGATGTCCAGCTGCGCAACCAGCACCTTCAGGATGGTGAGGATTCGCCTCATCGTGTGCTGGGCACGCGACGCCTCTCCCGCGTCGAGCCAGCGCATCACCTGATCGATCTCGTGGAGGATCTCCTTGAACCACAGCTCGTAGACCTGGTGGATGACGATGAAGAGCATCTCGTCGTGCTCGGGCCCCTGGGAGCGCGGGCGCTGCAGCGCGAGCAGTTCGTCGATGGCCAGGTAGCTGCCATAGGTCACGGCGCGGTCGGACATGGGGGTAGCTTACCGGAGAGTGCAGGGGTGCAGGGGTGCAGGGGTGCAAGGTGCAAGGTGCAGCCTTCGGCTTTTCACTTTTCTCTATTCACTTTCTCGACGAAAGAAGAGCGGAGGGAGCCGGCGCGTGTGGCTCCCCCCGCTCGCGAGCTCCACCCTGGAGCCCGTCTGTCCACCGCCGTTGGCAGCCGGCGACGACAGATCCAGTGGCCGCGGGAAACACCGCGGCCGAAGTGTGCAACAACTGATGAGGATTCCGAAGAATCAGCGACGAGCCGGCGTCACGCCTGCTGTCGCTGTCGCTGGGCCTGCCGCGCCTGCTGTCGGGTGGGAACTGCGCAGCGGAGGCAGGGAAGACACGTCTCGGGTGGAAAGGAGGTGGTGAAGCCAGGGCCCGAGCGGTCGATCACAGTGAAGCCAGCGTACCGCACGCCCCGCGGCACCACCAGCAGAGAAGTCTGATGCGTCGGATGCGCCACGGCGATATCGCCAACGCACCGTCCTCCAATGCGCACGGCGCGCCAAAAAAAAGGCGAGAGGCGCCGGCGCAGCAACCTCTCGCCAAGTGACTCCCCCACAGGAGCCGAGTCGTTGGAACCGGATCTTAGGTTTCGGGTTCCGGGTTCTCAGGGTTCCACGTTCCAGGTGCTTGGTTCCAAGGTTCGAGTTCCAGGCTTAGAACCCTGAACCCCGAACCCCGGAACCCCGGAACCCCCGGAACCTTTGTGTGTCCTACCAGAGGAAGCGGACGCCGAGGCGCATCGTCCGTGGCGCCAGGATGTTCGCCGGCCGCAGGTAGTTGGTGCCAGTCGTGCGCGTGATGGTCTCCGACGCACTGCTGTTCGTGATGTTGAAGAAGTCGAGGAAGCCGCGCACGCGGGCCGAGCCGCCGAGCTCCACCGTCTTCTCGAGGCGCACGTCGAACACCCAGATGTTGTCCTGGCGGTTCGCATTGGCGGCATCGGCGTAGATCGTCGACGCCGGCAGAATCAGACCGAACGGGGTGGCCGCGTTGCCGGGCACCGCGATCTCACGAGCGAAGTTCGGGCCCGACTGTGCACGAAGCACGGGCGAGATGCGGATGCCCCACGCCGCGTCGTAGCTGCCGTTGGCCTTGAACTGCCACGTGGAGCGATCCTCGAGGCCCGGCTGGTTCGGGTTGGTCGGGAACGCATCGGTCGGGTAGTCATTCAGCCAGGTGTAGCTGTAGGCGATCTGGCCCGACCAGCGGTTGCTGTAGCGCCGGTTGGTAGAGACCTCGAAGGTCCGGAAGTTCTCGGCACGCGGAACGTTCATCACGACCTGCGTCAGCGGGTTCGCCGCCTGCGTGGCCGCGTCGTTCGGCATGCCGAAGAGCGTCAGCACCTGATCGTCGGCCGTGCCACGGACGCCGTCCACACCGATGTCCGTGAAGGGGAACGGCACGCTGTAGGCGCCGTTCAGTATCGACCGGCCCGGCACGTAGGTGGCGATCAGGTTGTCCTGCGTCTTGTAGACGAAGCCCGCCCGCATCCCCATCGTGTCGGTGAGCTGCCGCTCGATCCACCCGGCGGCCTCGTGCGTCAGCGGCGACTCGATGTTCGGATCGAGGCGGATGGAGCCGGCCAGCGCCTGCGCGGTCCGGTTGCCCTGCTCACCCTGCTGCCAGACGCGGTCGCCGTTGGCGTCGTTCCACGCGTAGGTCTCCGACTTGGCCGTGGTGTTCGGGTTGGCGTTGCTGCCGACGCCGACGCCCGGGTTGTGCCAGAACATCCCGTAGTTGGCCTTGAGCACGGTCTTGCCGTCGCCGGAGAGGTCGTAGGTGCCGCCGATACGCGGCGCGAGCTGGTTCCACGTGTAGAGGTCGGTCTCCGGGAAGGTCGCGGCCGGCACCGACGTCGGCCCCACGCTCGCGGCCAGCTGCTGCTGCTCGGGCAGCGAGCCATGGTAGCGGTCGTAGCGGAGCCCGGCGTTGAGCGTGAGTCGGCCCACGGCCCACGTGTCGTTGACGAACAGCCCGATCACGTCGAGCGCGGACTGCGACGTCAGCTCGCCGCTGCGGCCCGCACGCAGTTCACCGACGCTCGTGGCGGTCGGCAGCGTGAAGACCACCGTGCTCGGGACGCCGTTGGCGTACTGGTGGTCGATGTTGCCACCGAACTGCTGCTCGTAGCCTTCCCACCCGATCTCGTCGAGCAGCTCACCGCCGAACTTGAGCGTGTGGCTCCCCTTGTTGGTGTCCAGGAAGTAGGTGGCCGCGCCGGTCACCTGCTTGCGGGTGCGGTCGAGCTGCCAGCGCTGCTGCGCGCCCGTGAGCTCGCCCAGGCCGGTGTCGCGCCAGAAGTACTGCTGGTCGCTGTTCGCGGTCAGCGGGAAGTAATAGCCGAACTCGCCGTAGCGCGCCTCGATGTACAGCTTGTCGGTAAGGGTGTTGTTCCACTCGGCCTTGTACACCCAGCTCCCCGAGTCCTGACGGTTCGTCGAGTTCTCGTCGTTGTAGAAGTACGCGGCGTACGGCAGGCGGTTCGGCTGGATCTTCTGGCCCCACTGGTAGTAGCCGATCAGCTTGTTCTTCTGGTTCACCTGGTAGGTGCCCTTGACGACCGGGTTCCAGAGCTTCGTGTCGAACGTCTTGTCGAAGCGGAACTGCGGCTGCGCCACGGCGTTGAACTGCTCACGGTAGGTGCCGAAGTACCAGATCTTGTCCTTGACGATCGGGCCACCGACGTTGATGGCGCGATCCCAGTAGGAATCGATCTCGTTGCTGCCCGGCCGGATGCCGCGGTCGATGGTCTCCTGCGGGATGTTCGAACCCTGCAGCGCGTTGTTGTACCAGTCGTAGTAGCCCTCGCCGCTGAAGCGGTTGCCGCCCGACTTCGCGATGAACTGGCTCTGCACGCCCGGGTTCGGCATCTCGGCGCCCTGGCCCGACGTGCCCAGGAACACCTCTTCCAGCGACGAGTAGTCGAAGTAGAAGCCGGCGCCGCCCGTGCCCTCCGTGGTGTTGATGCCCTCGATGAGCACGCGCACCTGGCCGGAGAAGCCGTACGCGTTGTAGCCGGTCTGCGTGCCGGCCCGGTTGCCGCCCACGTCGATGCGCGCCATCTGGATGGACGGCGTCACCGCCAGCAGCGACCACATGTCGCGGCCGTTCGGGATCGACTGCAGGTTCTCGAGCTTGAAGTTCTGCTGCACGCGGGTCGTGCTGGTGTCGATGATGGGCGACTCGCCCGTCACGGTCACCGTCTCCTGCAGGGTGGCCAGCGTCAACTCCACGTTCAGGTTCGCCGTGAACCCGAGGGAAATCTGCACACCCTCCCGGCGCAGCGTGTTGAAGCCGGCCAGTTCATAGGTGACGGTGTAGGTCCCCGGCGGGATGGCCGGGAAACGATAATTACCAGTCTCCGACGACACCGTCGTCTGCTGCCCCAGCATCGAGGGGCTGGTGGCCGTCACGGTCACGCCCGGGAGCACCGCGCCCTGGGCGTCCGACACGCGACCCTGAATGGTGCCCGTGCTGCTCGCACCACCGCCCTGTGCCCACGCGGGCACCGCGGCTGCACACGCCAACGCAAACGTCAGCGCTGCAATAGACCAACGCTTCATGCTCATCCTCCTGGTGGGGGAGCGACCCGCACACGCGGGCCCAGTCCCACGAACAACGCCACGTGGACCGCCCGGTGTTCCGGGCCAGTCCGACAATCCAAAGCCGACCGTGACGACATGGATTCGAGCCCGCGCCGCCCGAAAGGACGACGTCGACGAACAGGGGACGCCCCCCGTTCGTCACTCGAACCAAGGGCCGAATGTAGCGGAACCCGTGAGGAAAAGCAAACCCGGCGGTTTGAACGTTCGTTCAGGACGAAGGGTGGGACGAAGGGCAGGAGGGAGGAGACAGGAGACAGGAGACAGGAGACAGGAGACAGGAGACAGGAGACAGGAGGCAGGAGGCAGGAGGGAGGAGGGAGGAGGGAGGAGGCAGGAAGGAGGAAGGAGCAGGTGACGGGCAGGCAGGGGACTGGCCGACACAGCCGGTGTCGGTCCCAGTCCAGCGGCCGGCCTCATGGCTCCTGTGTCTGTTGCTCCTACCTCCTACCTCCTACCTCCTGTCTCCTACCTCCTATCTCCTTAGAAGAGGAACCTGAAGCCGATCCGCATGGTCCGTGGCGCCAGGATGGCGCTCGGACGCAGGTAGTTCGGCCCGGTCGTCAAGGTCACCGTCTCCGAAGCGCTGCTGTTCATGATGTTGAACAGGTCCGCGAAGGCGCGCACGCGGGCGCGGGATCCGAGGTTGATCTGCTTCTCGGCCCGGACGTCGAACACCGTGATGTTGTCCTGGCGGTTCTGGATGTCCTGATCCACCCAGATCGTGCCGTTGTAGATGGCGCCGACGGCCGCGGCCGCGGCGCTGCCGACCACGAGCTGCCGCCAGTAGTTGACGCCCGACTGGTGGCGCAGCACGGGCGACACGCGGATGCCCCAGGGCGCGTCGTAGCTGCCCGTCGCCTTGAAGTCCCACGTCGTCCGATCGAGCCGGCCGGGTGCGTTCGGGTTGTTCGGGTAGCCGTTCGGCCAGCCATCCCGCCACGAGTAGCTGCCACCCACCTGGGCGGACCACTTGTTGCCGTAGCGTTTGTTGACGGAGGCCTCCACCGTCTTGTAGCGGCCCAGCTCCCCGGTATTGATGATGGTCTCGTTGACCGGGTACACCGTGGCCGCGTTGGCAGCCGGCACGCCGTAGAGCGTCAGCACCTGGTCATCGGCCGTGCCCGATCGCCCGTCCACGCCGATGTCGGTGAAGTTGAACGGCACCGTGTAGGCGTTGATGGGACGCTGCGTCTGGTAGCTCTGGTAGAGATCGTCTTCGGTCTTGTAGACGAAACCGACGCGCGAGCCGATGGTCTCGGCGAGCTGCCGCTCGAGGAAGATGCCCGCTTCGTGCGTATAGGGCTGCCGCAGGTTCGGATCGATGGCGCGGCTGCCGGCGAGGTTCGTGTTCGTGACGGCCCCTTCTTCGCCGGGCTGCCATCGGCGGTCGCCGGCGACACAGCCCGCGCACGAGGCCTGATCGTTCCACTGCATCGTGATCGTCTTGGACGACTGGTTCGAGTTGACGCTGGAGGACAGCCCGACGCCCGGGTTGTGGAAGAACAGCCCGTAGTTGGCCTTGATGACGGTCTTGCCGTCCCCGGAGAGGTCGAACACCATCCCGACGCGGGGGGCGAACGCGTTCCACGTGTTCACCTCCTGCTCGGGGAACGACAGATCGGGAACGGTCAGCGCCGGTATGCCATGACTGAAGGCGAGCTGCCGCTGCTCCGGCAGCCAGTTGCGATAGCGGTCCCACCGGATGCCCGCGTTGACGGTGAGCCGCCCGAGCGCCCACGTGTCGTTGACGAACAGGGCGCCCACGTCCAGCTTGTTCAGGCTGAGCGTGTTCCCTTCGTCGTTGGTGCTGAGGGTGCCCACGGAGTTGATGGCTGTAGGGAACCAGAACACCACCTGGTTCGATCGCCCGTTGGCGTACTGGTGGTCGCGGTTGCCGCCCACGCCCTCGAGGAAGCCCACCCACTGGCTCTCCAGCAGCATCTCGCCACCGAACTTGAAGGTGTGGCTGCCCTTGTTCGAGTCGAGGAAATAGGTGGCGGCTCCCGTGATCTGCTTGCGATCCCGATCGTTCTGCTGCTTCTGCACCGAGCCTTCCATCAACTGCAGCTGGGTATCGCGCCAGTAGTAGCCGTAGTCGCTGTTCGAGATCTGCGGGAAGTAGTACCCGAAGTCGCCGAAGCGGGCCTCGACGTACAGCTTGTCGGTCACCGTGCTGTTCCACTCGGCCTTCCACACCCAGCTCCCCGAGTCCTGCCGGAACGTCTGATCGGTGGACAGGTACGGATAGGACTGCGTGAGGCGATTGGGCTGCACCTTCTGCCCCCACTGGTAGTAGCCGATCAGCTTGTTCCGCTGGTTGATCTGGTACGTGCCCTTCGCCACCGGGTTCCAGAGTTTCGTGTCGAAGGTCTTGTCGAACTGGAACAGCGGCTGCTCGACCTTGTTCTGCTGGGCGCGGTAGGTCGCGAAGAACCAGGCCTTGTCCTTCTTGATCGGGCCGCCGAACTGGATGGCCGTGTCGTAATAGCCCTGGATCTCGTTGCTGCCCTCACGCACGCCGCGGTCGATCACCTCCTGCGGGATGTTGGAGCCCTGCAGCCCGTTGTTGTACCAGTCGAGGTAGTACTCCCCCGCGAACCGGTTGCCACCGGACTTGGCGATGAACTGGCTCTGCACGCCGGGATTGGGCATCTCGGCACCCTGGCCGCTGGTGCCCATGAACGCCTCTTCGAGCGACGCGTAGTCGAAGTAGAAGCCCGCGCCATCCGTGCCCTCGGTGGTATTGATGCCCTCGATGAGCACGCGCACCTGGCCGGAGAAGCCGTACGCGGTGTACCCCGTCTGCGTGCCGGCGCGGTTGCCGCCCACGTCGATGCGGCTCATGACGACGCCTGGCGTCACGGCGAGCAGCGACCACATGTCGCGCGCGTTGGGGATGGACTGCAGCTGTTCGAGCTTGAAATTCTGCTGCACGCGCGTGGCGGAGGTGTCGATGACCGGCGATTCGCCCGTGACGGTCACCGTCTCCTGTAGTGTGGCCAGCGTCAGCTCGACGTTCACGTTCGCCGTGAAGCCCAGCGTGATCTGCACCCCTTCGCGCCTGAAGGTGTTGAACCCGGCCAGCTCGTAGGTGAGCGTGTAGGTGCCGGGGGGCACCGCCGGGAAGCGGTAGGTCCCGGACTCGGACGTCACCGACGTCTGCTGCCCGATCATCGAGGGGCTGGTCGCCGTCACCGTGACACCGGGCAGCACCGCGCCCTGGGCGTCGGCCACACGGCCCTGAATCGTGCCCGTTGAACTCGCGCCCCCGCCCTGTGCGAAGGCAGGAACAGCTACCGCCGTGGCCAGCAGCAGCACTGCCAGCCGGGTGAACCACCGCGTCATCAGCATCCTCCCGTGGGGAATCCCCCACTGCGGCCGGGGCCGCACCACGACAATCACAACCCGGCAGACGTGCCGGGCGCATGCACCATCGGTCAGGGTCGAACTGGAAGATCGCGCGGATCCGTTCGTCCCCGACATCCCTGGGACGAGCGGCAGAATAATTTGGGGGGAATCTATCGGAGCAGGGACGAGCGGCGCAAGGGGAGAGTGCTGAACACGGGTTCAAACCCGGCGATCGGTGTGCAACCGCTCACGCCCGGCGCGTGATGACGAGCCCCGTGAAGATGGCCAGGGACCCGATCACCTGATTGACCGTGATGGGCTCGCCGAGCCAGACGGCCGCGATGATCATGGCGATGACCGGCGTCACGTTGCTCCAGGCGGCGGTCCGCGTGCTGCCGACGCGCTGCACGCTCGTGTACCAGATCAGGTACGCCAGGGCCAGCGCGAGCACCGCGGATGCGGCCATCAGCGCCCAGCTGAAGAGGGAGATGCCCGACCACGCCACACCCACGAGCGTGGGCAGCGCCGCGAGCACGTAGAGCGCGGCGCCGATGGAGATGGAGTACCCCGTCACCACGAGCGGCGAGTGCGTCCTGAGGAGCGGCACCGAGGCCACCGAGTAGGTCGCCCAGCACACCACGCTCCCCAGGACGAGGAGATCGCCGAGATGCCCGCTCGCGCTCCAGTCCACTTTCTGCCCGACGACGATGAAGAGGCCCGTGAAGGAGATGGCGGCCCCGAGCCACCGCAGAGGAGGCACGCGCTCGTGCCCGGTCCACGCCGTGAGAAGCGCCACCACGACGGGCGTGGTCCCCATGATCAGCGAGCCGTTGCCGACGCTCGTGCGCTTGACGCCCCCGAGGAACAGGAGCTGGTACATCAAGTGGCCAACCAGCCCGAGGAATGCCAGGCGCGCCCAATCGGCCCGCGTGAGCCCCGGCTCGGCCGCGGTGGCGCCGCCGCGCGACCCCTGACGCCACCACAGGGCGCCGAGAAAGATGGCCGACGCGATGACGAGCCGGAACGCGTTGAATGCCAGTTCGGGGAAGTCCCGCATCGCCACCTTCACCAGCGAGAAGTTGGCGCCCCAGATGGCGACCATGGAAAGGAGGAGGAGGTCGAAGGGGGACAACTTCACAGGTGCAGGGTGCAGGGGTGCAGGGTGCAGGGTGCAGGGTGCGGTTCAGGGTGCGGGGTGCGGGGTGCTGAGTGCGGGGTGCTGAGTGCGGGGTGCTGAGTGCTTGGTGCGCGGTGCGGAGTGCTCGGTGCTTTGGTATTTGGTGCGGAGAGCGGAGTGTGGCGTGCGAAATCGACCTCAAAGCAAAACGAGTGCGGGGGCAGAGCCCGCCGCACTCGTCAGTCCGACCCGGGTTCGAGCGCTCGGAAAGCGCGACTTCGAATCCGGAACCTGAAACCCGGAACCCGGAACCCCTGTTACCCGCCGAACGGCTTGATGAAGAAGAGGATCAGCGAGACGAGCAGCACGTAGATGACGAGCGACTCGATGAGCACGAGGCCGAGGATGAGCGCGCCGCGGATTTCGCCGGAGGCGCCGGGGTTGCGGGCGATGGCTTCGGCGGCCGAGGCGACGGCGCGACCCTGACCCAGGGCGGCGCCCGCAGCGGCAATGGCCAGCGCGAAGCCCGCGGTGATGATCGACCACTGCACCAGACCGCCATCACCAGCCGCGCCGGTCTCCTGCGCGTAGGCCGGCGACACCAGGCCGAGGACCAAGAACCCGAACATCAAGGACAGCACTGACCGTCGTGTGCTCACAGCGAACGCCTCCCTCACCATCTGGACCAATTACGAAACCCGTTGAAACCGTCGCAGCACGTCGACACCAGCGGCCAGGACCAGCGAGGACACCCCCGCCAGCATCCCGACGGGGTCGAGGTGCAAACGCACCATCATACCGTAGGCGGCAAGCGCGAGTATAGCATGTCTTGTGAAGAATTTCACTAGCACGAGCGCGCCCGACGGCCTCGACGCGCCCTCCCCGAGGAACCCGTCCACGACCCCGCGAATCGCCCAGGCAGACACCCCCACCAGCACACCGCCGCCCAGGACGCCGCCGGCCATCTGCCAGCGGCCAGGCCACGCCACGGCGGCCGCCACCGCCATGCCGGCACACGCGATGGCCGTGTCCCTCGCGATGCGCCCGGACGAGGACGGCCTCACACCCGCGGGGGTCCCGCCCCACGCGGCGACACGGGCCGTGTCTCGCCCGCCGCCGGGCCGCTGGTCGCCTGCAACACGCGGTAGACGTTGAGCACCCCGGCCGCCAGCCCCAGGAAGAACCCCAGGAAGGACAGCCACGGCCGCGTGCCCCACCACCCGTCCAGCCAGTAGCCGGCCCCAAAACCCATTACCAGCGCCAGCACGAACGACATCCCCACCGTGCTCAGCTGGCCGAGCATGCGCAGCGTGCTCGGAGAATCGGCCATGCGCGGCAGTGTACCTTGACGGGAGGGGGCTGCGCCTGACGGGAGGGGGCTGCGCCGGCCGGGAGGCGACGCTCGCGGCCGCGCTGGCTCGCGCTGTCGGGAGGGGACTGACGCGTGACGGGAGGAGACTGACGCCGGTCGGGAAAGTGCTTCTGTCACGCTGCCGCGCTTTGCCCCGACACGTATTCCTGGACAGCGCGACAGCAAAGTCCCGTCCCCCGTCAGTCCCCTCCCGACGGCGCGAGCGAGCGCAGCCGCGAGCGTCCCCTCCCGTCAGCGCGAGCCAGCGAAGCCGCCGAGCGTCCCCTCCCGTCAGGCTCTATACTGCGATGAGAGCTGTCCCCGGAGCGCCCCGGAGCAGCCGCCAACACCATGTCCCACATTGTCCTCACACGGCTCCTGGTCGCGGGCCTGGGCGCGGTGGCCCTCTCGGCGACCCTGTTCGCACAAGCCACCGAGCGCGTCCTCTACGTCACGGCCCTCGACGAGAAGACCCGGGCCCCCATCGAATCGCTGACACCGAACGACATCCGCGTCACCGAGGACGACCGGGTGCGGGAGGTCCTCCGCGTGACGCCCGCCACGACACCCATGCCCATCGCCGTGGTCGTGGACAACCAGCAGGCGGCGCAGGCCACCATCGCCGACCTCCGCCGCGCGCTGGCGAGCTTTCTGGTCGAGGTCGCGCCCCTCGGGCCCGTCGCGCTCATCACCACGGCGGACCGGCCGACGATCCTGCAGGACTACACCACTGACGTGGATCGGCTGACGAAGGCGGCCGACCGCATCTTCGCGCAGCCCGATTCCGGCGCCACGCTCCTCGACGCCATCGTCGAGGTCTCCCGCGGCCTCAAGCGACGCGAGGAGGACCGCGCCGCGATCGTCCTCGTGACGCTGGAGCTCACGGAGTTCAGCACGCTGCACTTCTCGCAGGTCCTCGACGGCCTGAAGGAGGGCGGCGCGATGATGAGCGGCGTGGTGCTGCTCAACCAGCGGGGCTCCAACCAGAACGACGCCGCGCGCAATCGCGCGGTCGTGCTGGACCGCGGAATTCGCGAGAGCGGCGGTACGCGCGTGGACGTGCTCACCAGCATCGGCTATGGCACCGCGCTGTCGCAGGTCGCCGCCGCCCTCAAGCACCAGCATCGCGTGGTCTACGCCCGGCCGCAGCAGCTGATTCCACCCGAGCGCATCAGGGCCGAGGCCGTGAAGGCCGGCGTGCAGGTGTCCGCGGGCCCCGCCCGCGGCCAGAAGGAACGCTGACGTGCGCCGTCGCGGCCTCGGCGGAGCCTTGATCGCGCTCGCGGTGACCACCCTGTCCGCGGCGTCCCAGCAGGCACCGCAGGTCTTCCGATCCGGCGTGGACGTCGTCTCGCTGAACGTGACGGTGGCCGACGCGCAGCAGCACTACATCACCGACCTCGAGCAGGCCGACTTCACGGTGCTCGAGGACGGCGCGAAGCAGGAGCTGTTGTACTTCAGCAAGTCCAACATCCCGATCGCGCTCTCACTGCTCATCGACACGAGCGCCAGCATGGAAGAGCGCCTGCTCGTGGCGCAGAACGCCGCCGTCGGGTTCGCCCAGCGCATCCGCGAGCAGGATCTCGCCCAGGTGGTGGACTTCGACAGCCGTGTCGAGATCGTCCAGGGGTTCACGGCCGACAAGGCCGCGCTCGAATCGGCCATCCGCGGCACGGCGTCCGGCGGGTCCACGTCGCTCTACAACGCCATCTACATCGCCCTCAAGGAACTGAAGAAGATCAAGGCGCGGACCCCAGACGACGTGCGTCGTGAGGCCATCGTGCTGCTGTCGGACGGCGAGGACACGACGAGCCTCGTGAGTTTCGAGGAAGTGATGGAGCTGGCGAAGCGCTCCGAGACGAGCATCTACACGATCGGCCTGCAGCCTCGCGACCCGACCTACATCAAGGGCTTCCGCGAAGCCGAGTTCATCCTGCGCCAGTTCGCGCAGGAAACGGGCGGCCGCGCCTTCTTCGTCCAGAAGGCCGAGGAGCTGACCTCGGTGTACGGGCAGATTGCCGACGAGCTGTCGAGCCAGTACTCGGTGGGCTACGCGTCCACGAACCAGCAGCGCGACGGGAAGTGGCGCAAGGTGACGGTGCAGGTGACCCGGCCGAACGTGACCACGCGGACGCGCCGGGGCTATTACGCGCCATCGCGCTAGAATGCCCCCGTGCGTCCCTCCGTCTTCATCATCGGCGCCGGCCCCGGCGCACCGGACCTCATCAGCGTGCGGGGCCTCCACGCGCTGCAGGCGGCCGAGGTCGTCATCCACGATTCACGCGTGAATCCGCGGCTGCTGGCGCTGGCGCCGGTCACCGCCGAACGCATCGACGTCGGCAGCGCGGCGCCGCAGGCCTCGGAGCAGGACGCCATCAACTTCCTCATCGCGGAGAAAGCGCGCGAAGGTCACGTGGTGGCTCGACTGAAATGGGGCGACCCCTTCCTGTTCGATCGGGGCGGCCCCGAGGCGCTCTTCCTGCACGAGCAGGGGGTCCCGTTCGAGGTCATCCCGGGCGTGCCGGTGCTGATGGCCGCGCCGGCGTTCGCGGGCATCCCGATCAGCTACCCCGGCGCGGGCGATACGGTCACGTTCCTGCGCGGCTTCGAGGACGAGGGCCGCACGCCACCCTCGACGGATTGGGCCAGCCTGGCTCGCCTCGGGGGCACGATCGCGTGCTATACGGGCCCCCGCCAGATGCCGCACATCGTCAACTCGCTGCTGTCGCACGGGCGCAACGCGGCAGAGACGGCCGCGTTCGTGCAGCAAGGCACGCTGTCGGCCCAGCGGACGTTCACCGCGACGCTCGGTGAGATCGTGGGCCGTGTGCAGGAGGCCGATGGCGTGGTGCCGGGCGTCCTGGTGATCGGATCGGTCGTCGGGTTCCGCGAGCACCTGCAGTGGTTCGACAACCGGCCGCTGTTCGGCAAGCGCGTGCTGGTCACACGGTCCCGGAACCAGGCGCCGGACCTGGTGGAACTGCTGGAGCTGAACGGGGCCGAGGCCGTGGAGGCCCCGGTGCTGCGCATCGGCCCCGCGGCCGACATGGGGCCGCTGGAGCGAGCCGCCGCCGGCGTGCGCTCGTTCGACTGGGTGGTGTTCACGAGCACCAACGCCGTGGCCGCCTTCGTGGGGCAGGTGCTGGCGGACGCACGCGACGTGCGCGCGCTGGCGGGCCCGCGGGTGTGCGCCGTCGGCCCGGGTACGGCCTCCCGCCTGCACCGGTTCGGCATCAGCCCGGATCTGGAGCCGGCCGATCACCGCGCGCCGGGCGTGGTGGCCGCGATGGCGGACGGCGGAGCGCTGAAGGGAGCCCGGGTGCTCCTCCCCACGGCCGATCTCGCCGGGGATGCGCTGGGCGATCAGCTGCGTGCCGCGGGCGCGGACGTGATGGAGGTGACCGCCTATCGCGTCACCACGGTGGAAAGCGACGCCCACCTGGATCTCTATCGACAGCTGCTGGACCGGCGCATCGACGCCGTGACCTTCACCAGCGCCAACACCGTGCGCGCGTTCGTCGAGATCTACGGGGCCGAGCAGTCGCCCGACCTGCTCGCCGGCACGGTCGTCGGGACCATCGGGCCTGGGGCCGCCGACGCGGCCGCTCGGGCCAACATCCGCGTGGACGTGCCGGCGGAGGGCGCGACGATCGCGGCGCTCGTCGACGGGCTGATCAGCTACTTCAAGCCGTTCATCGAGTAGGCGGGCCCTACCGCCACGGCATGAGGCGCTCGATCCAGGCGATCCGGGTCAGGTCGTTGTAGATGACCGTGACCATCAGCGCCATCAGCGCCACGAAGCCGGCGAACAGCATCTTCTCCTTCACCGCGATGCTGAAGTCGCGCCGCACCAGCGTCTCGATGGCCATGATGAAGATGTGCCCGCCGTCGAGCACCGGGATCGGCAGCAGGTTGAGCAGGCCCAGGTTGAGGCTGAGCGAGGCCATGAGGCCGAAGAGCACGATCCAGCCAGCCTGCGCGGACTCGCCGGAGAGCTGCGCGATGCCCACCGGGCCCATCAACTGACGCGGCGACGCCTCGCCGCTGAACAGGTCCCCCAGCGTCCGGAAGATCATGCCGGACATCTCGATGTTGCGCTGCACGCTCATCCCGATGGCCTGCAGCGGGGTGGGCGTGAACGAGTCCACGGCGTCGCTGATGTTGATACCGATGCGCCCGGTCTCGCCCTGGCGGGTCGGCGTGACGGCGATGGCCTGTTCCGCGCCATCCCGGCGGACGACGATCTGGATGGCCTCGTCGGGGTGCTTCGAGATGGCTTCCGAGACCTGCGACGCGAACACCATCCGCTGCCCGTTGACGGACACGATCACGTCGCCCGCCTTCAGGCCGGCCTGTTCCGCCGGCTGCCCGGCGACGAGCGCCCGGATGGCGGGATTGACGTCGGGCAGCACGCCGATGGTCCCGACCTCGAACCGCGCGTCTGTCCTGGTGCGCAACTCCGTCGTGTCGGGCCGAATCGTCAGCCGCTGCTCCCGGCTGTCGCGGATCACCACCATCTCCACTTCGCGCTCGGGGCGCGAGGCGACGGCCATTTCGAGCTGTTCCCAGGTGTCGATCGCCGCGGAGCCGAGACGCGTGATGACGTCGCCGGCCCGGACACCGGCCTTCTCGGCGGGCGAGTCGGGCTGGACCACGCCGACGGTCGCCGGCTTGTTCATGTACGCCGGGACCGCAGCCCCCTGCATCAGCACGATCGCCAGCACGATGACCGCGAGGATCAGGTTCATCGCGGGCCCCATGATCAGGATCTGGAACCGCTGCCACTTGCTCTTGGACAGGAACTCGTCGGGCTGGCCCGAGCGGGGGTCCTCGGGGTTCTCGCCGGCCATCTTGACGTAGCCGCCCAGCGGGATGGCGCTCAAACAGTACTCCGTGTCGCCCCGGCGGAACTTCAGCAGCTTGGGCCCGAAGCCCAGCGAGAACGTCAGGACGCGCACGCCGTTCCAGCGCGCGGCCATGAAGTGGCCGAGCTCGTGCACGAACACGAGCACCCCGAGCACGAAGGCGAATGCGAACAGCGTGGTCACGCGAAACGTCCCCTCACGTCGATTGTAACTCCCGCACGCCGGCCTCGGCGTGCGCCCGGGCCCAGGCATCGATCCGCCGGACCTCGGCCAGTGTTTCCGCAGGGCCGGCACGATGCGCATCCATGGTGCGGGCGATCAGGTCCGGGATGGCCGTGAACCGGAGTGTCCCACCCAGGAAGGACGCCACGGCCACCTCGTTGGCCGCATTGAGGACGATGGGGAGGCTCCGGTCCGCCTCGAGCGCGCAGTACGCCAGCCCCAGGCAGGGGAAGTCGTCCCACGCGGGCTCCTCGAACGTCAGGGTGCCCATGCGCGCCAGATCCAGGAAGGGCACGGGGGCGCCCCACCGTTCGGGATACGAGAAGGCGTACTGGATGGGCAGCCGCATGTCGGTGATGCCCATCTGCGCGATCACGGAGCCGTCCGTCAGCTCGATCATCGAGTGGACCACGGACTGCGGATGCACGACGACGTCGATCCGCGAGGCCGGCAGCCCGAAGAGCCAGTGGGCCTCGATCACCTCCAGGCCCTTGTTCATCAGCGTGGCGGAGTCGATGGTGATCTTCTGCCCCATCTGCCACGTCGGGTGCTTCAACGCGTCGGCCGCCGTGACGTTCGCGAGACCCTGCCGCGAGCGCCCGCGGAACGGGCCGCCGGACGCGGTGAGGATCAGCCGCCGCACCTCCGCCGGGGCCCGCCCGTGGAGGCACTGATGGATGGCGTTGTGTTCGCTGTCGACGGGCAGCACCGCGACACCGCGACGCCGTGCGGCCTCCATCACCAGCCCGCCCGCCATGACCAGCACTTCCTTGTTGGCGAGCGCGATGGTCTTGCCACACTCGATGGCGGCGAGCACGGCTTCGAGCGCCGCGGTCCCGGACGAGGCGCAGAGGAGGATGTCGACGTCGGGATGCGTGGCCACGGCCACGAGGCCCTCGGGGCCGCTCGACGCACGCGCGGGCGCGTTCGCCAGGCCCCGGAGCGCGCGCAGGCCCTCGTCCGAGGCAAGGGCCACCACCTGCGGCGTGTATTTGCGAACCTGCTCGGCAAACACCGGCACGTTGTTACCGGCCGCCAGCCCCACCACCCGCAGGCGATCGGCGTGCGTGTCCACCACCGACAGCGCGCTGGTGCCGATCGAGCCGGTGGAGCCGAGGATCGCGATGCGCGTCACAGCCGCAGTTGGCGCAGAGGACACAGGACTATCGAATGAAGAAGTAGAAGATCGGCGCGGCGAAGAGCAGCGCGTCGATGCGGTCCAGGACACCGCCGTGGCCGGGGATCAGATGACTGCTGTCCTTCATGTCGGCGGCCCGTTTCAGCATCGACTCGAACAGGTCGCCGATGATCCCGGCCGCCACCAGCAACACCCCGAGCAGCGCGAGCCGGACGGGATCGAGCCCGGGCAGCCAGGCCTGCCCGACAGCCGCGAGCACCGCCGGGGCCACGACGAACCCGCCCACGGCGCCTTCCACGGTCTTCTTCGGGCTGCGTCGGGGCGCAAGCGGATGCCGCCCGAACGTCCGGCCCGCGTAGTACTGCGACGTGTCGCTGACGACGATGGTCCCCATCAGCACGAGCACGGCCTCCCGGCCGGCCACCGTGGCGACGCCGACGAGAGCGCCCAGCGGCAGGCCGATGTACACGGGCGCGAGCACCGCGGCGGCCGTGTCGGTCAGCGTCGGCGCGCCGACGCGGTCCGAGACCAGGACGTTGGCCGCCGCGGTGATGAGCGCGAGCACGATCACTACGACCGGATCGATCCACGGGAACGGCACCATCGCACATGCCACCAGCGTCAGCAGCAGCGTGCTCCACCACGGCACGCGGGCACCGATGGCGGCGACGATGTGCGCGTACTCCGTGAAGGCGAGGGCCGCCACGACGAGAGCCACGGCGAGGAGCGCTACCGGCGTCAGGAACCAGATAGCGGCGATGGCAACGGCGGCCAGCGTCACGCCGCTCAGGATGCGGGTCATTCAGGTTCGGTCCGGCCTACTTGACGCCGGCCGCAACGGGGGGCGTGATGCCGCCGTACCGGCGGTCGCGCTTCTGATAGGCCACGATGGCCTCGAGCAGGTCGTGGCGACGGAAATCGGGCCAGTAGGTCTCCGTGACGTAGATCTCGGCGTACGCAATCTGCCAGAGCAGGAAGTTGCTGATGCGCATCTCACCGCTGGTGCGGATGAGCAGGTCCGGGTCGGGTTGGCCCTTCGTGTACAGGAACTCCGCAAAGCGCGCCTCGGTGAGATCGCCGGGCGCGAGGCCTGAGGCGATGGCGGCTCGGGCGGCGTCCACGATCTCGGTGCGGCCCCCGTAATTGAGCGCGATGTTGAAGAGCAGCCCGCTGTTCCTCGACGTGCGCCGTTCGGCCTCGGCCAGCTCGTCCTGAATCTCCGCCGCGAGCCCGTCGCGCCGCCCGATCACGTTGAACCGGATGTTGTGCTCCAGCAGCGTCGACAGCTCCGAGCGGAGGTAGCGCCGGAGGAGCATCATCAGCATGCTCACCTCGGACGCCGGGCGCTTCCAGTTCTCCACGGAGAACGCGTAGAGCGTGAGCACCGGCAACCCGATCCGCGCGGAGGTCTCCAGCACCTCGCGCACCGACTGGATCCCCGCGCGGTGGCCCTCCACCCGTGGCAGATGGCGCCGCTCGGCCCAGCGGCCGTTGCCATCCATGATGATGGCCACGTGCTGCGGCAGGCGGTCGAAGTGGATCTGGCGGGCGAGCTCGATGTCCGAAGAACCCGGCGGAATCCACGCCAGCAGCTGGTCGAGCGACATGGGCTAAGTCACCATTTTACGTCGGGTTGGGGGTTGGGGTTCCCGGGTTCCCGGGTTCCGGGTTCCTACTTCCTACTTCCTACTTCCTATTTCCTACCTCCTCCCTCCTCCCTCCTCCCTCCTGTCCGTAGAACACCTTGACGAGCACCAGGCCGTGCGCCGGGGCGGTGGCGCCGGCTCGCTGCCGGGACCGGGACGCCAGGATTGCCTCCATCTCCTCGGCTGGCCAGCGCCCCTTCCCGATGTCCACCAGCGTGCCGACGATGTTGCGGACCATATGCCTGAGGAACCCGGTTCCCCTCACCCGGTACCGCAGGTAGTGCGGGTTACCGGGCTCGTCGGCAAGCTCCGACTGGAGAATCCGTCGGACAGACGTCCGGACGTCGCCGCCAGCGGCCTGGAAGGCCGCGAAATCGTGTTCCCCGGCCAGCAGGGCGGCGGCATGCTGCATCGCCGCGACGTCCAGGCGTTGGGGGACGTGCCACACGAGGCGGCGCACGAACGGGCCGGGATGGGCCCCAAGGGCGATGGTGTACCGATAGGCCTTGGCCCGCGCATCGCGGCGCGCGTCGAATCCCGATGGCGCCTCGGACACGGACACGACCCGCACATCGTCCGGCAGGCGGACGTTGATCGCCCGTGCGAGGACCGCGGGAGGAAGCCGATTGGCCATCCGCACGCTCACGACCTGGCCGAGCGCGTGCACGCCGGCGTCGGTCCGGCCGGCGGCCACGGCGCTCACCGGCCGCTCGTCGATCGCCGCCAGCGCCTCCTCGAGGGCAGCCTGCACGGTGCGGACCCCTGGCTGGCGCTGCCAGCCGCCGAAGGCCGTGCCTTCATAGGCCAGGGTCAGCGCGACCGTGCGCGGCGGCTCGTCGCTCACGACGTGGGCGAGGCAGCACCCGGGCGCGAGCCGGGCTTCACCAGCTCGACGCCCTGCTGGCAGAGCGGACAGGCATCCGGCGGATAGGTCGGCACGTCCATGGGCAGCAGGGCACGGTAGGGCACGTCGAGCCCCTGGTTGCCGCCACTCCGGTCGACGATGGAGCAGGCCGCGACGACGGTGGCTCCCGCGGCGCGGGCCACGGCCATGGTTTCGCGCGTGGAGCCTCCGGTGGTGACGACGTCCTCCACCACGAGCACGCGGTCGGCCGGGGCGATCGAGAAGCCCCGCCGGAGCGTCAATGCGCCGTCGGCGCGCTCGGCGAACAGGGCCGGGATGTCGAGGGCCCGCGCCACCTCCTGGCCGATGACGATGCCTCCAAGGGCCGGCGAGAGGACGAGCGTCGCCCCGAACTCGCGGACGGTGGCCCCGAGAGCCGCGCCCAGCGCTTCGGCGTCACGCGGCTGCATCAGCACGCGCGCGCACTGGAGGTAGCCCGGGCTGTGGAGGCCGGACGAGAGTTTGAAGTGGCCTTCGAGCAGGGCGCCCGAACGGCGGAACATGGTGAGCACGTCGGCTACGGTCATCGAGCGGTAGTATAGCCAGCGGGAGCGGCTGAACCCCTGCCCGACAGCCGACGTCTATACGGGACAGGGTTCGGGGCCGTTCGAGGCGGTACCCTTCTTGCTGTCGGCCGGGACACGGCTGCGGCCGGTCAACCCCGTCAAATCGAGGCCTTTTCTCGCGGAGTGGTGATGGTGATGTGTGTTGTGAGCGGTTTTCGTGCGCGGTCGGCCTGGATGGCCGTCGCCGCGGCGGCGTGCCTGTCCGTTTTCGGAGCCTCACCTGTCCGGGCGCAGACACCTGCCCCGGCCGCCCAGAGCGACGTCAGGCGCATCGGCATCGACGAGGCCGTGGCCCTGGCTCTCGAGAACAACCTCGACCTCCAGGTAGAGCGCATCAACCCGCAGGTGCAGGACCTGAGCGTGGCGCAGGTCCGGACGGGATACACGCCGACCTTCAGCACCAACATCGACTGGAACGACCAGGCCCAGCCGCCCGCGTCGCTGCTGGCCGGCAACGCCAGCCAGATCGTCGGGAACAACGCCAACTACAATTTCGGGTTCGGGGCGCTCAGCAAGTGGGGCGGCACCTACAACCTCGGGTGGAACAACACGCGGGCCACCACGAACAACATCTTCGTGAACTTCAATCCGCAGTTCGCCTCCAACATCAACGCCAGCTACACACAGCCGCTGCTCCGGAACTTCAAGATTGACGGCACACGGCAGCAGCTGCTGGTCTCCCAGAAGAACCGTGAGATCTCGGACGTGCAGCTGAAGCAGTCCATCGCGCTCACCTCGCGCAACGTCAAGAACGCCTACTACGACCTGATGTACGCCGTTGGCAACCTGAACGTGCAGCGGCAGTCGCTCGAACTTGCGCAGCAGTCGCTCAAGGACAACCGTGCGCGCGTGGAGATCGGCACGATGGCGCCCATCGACATCGTCCAGGCTGAGGCCGAGGTGGCCCAGCGCGAGGAGAGCGTGATCCTGGCCGAGGCCGCCATCTCCCGCGCGGAGGACCGCCTGCGCACGCTCGTCTTCAACCCGTCGTCGCCGGACTTCTGGCGCCTGCGAATCGAGCCCACCGAGACCGTCCAGTTCCAGCCGCACCCGGTGGACACCGAGGCCGCCATCGGTAATGCCCTGCAGAACCGCACGGACCTGAACCAGTCGCGGAAGCAGCTCGAGGCCAACGACGTGAATATCCGGTTCTTCAAGAACCAGACACTGCCCGACGTGAACGCCTCCGTCAGCTACTTCGCGCAGGCCATCGGCGGCACGTCCTTCATCCGCGACCTGTCCGCCGGCTTCCCCGGGACGATCGTCGGATCGGCCCAGAAGAGCTACGCGAGCACACTGGGCACGATGTTCGCCGGCGACTTTCCCACGTGGACGCTGCAGATGCAGGTGAGCTACCCGATCGGCCAGGCCAACGCCGAGGCGTCGCTGGCACGCGCGAGGCTGCAGGATTCGCAGGCGCGCAAGCAGCTCCAGAGCCAGGAGCTGCAGGTGGCGACGCAGATTCGCGAGTTCGCGCGGCAGGTCCAGACCAACACCAAGCGCGTGGAGGCCACCCGTGCCTCGCGCGTGCTGGCGGAACGGCGCCTCGAGGCCGAGGAGAAGAAGTTCCAGGCCGGCATGACGACGAGCTTCCTGGTGTTCCAGGCGCAACGGGACCTGAACCAGGCGCGCAACAACGAGCTGCAGGCGCTGGTGGACTACGTCAAGTCCGCGGTGGACTTCGACGCCGCCCAGGAGGCGCCGATCCAGGGCACCAGCGGCGTCTCCCCGGTGACCACCGGCGGCGTCGGCGGGGCGGCGGGCACGACAGGAACGGCGACGGGACAGAGGCAGCAATAGAACAGGAAACAGGAATCAGGAAGTAGGAAGTAGGAGGCAGGAGGCAGGAGGTAGGAGGTAGGAGGTAGGATCTCCTGTCTCCTAGCTCCTGTCTCCTGCTGTTAGACTCTCCCGGTGACGCGCGTCACGGCCACTGTCATCACCTTCAACGAGGCCGCGAACATCGAGGCGGCGCTCGTGTCGCTTGGCTTCGCCGACGAGATTGTCGTGGTCGACAGCGAGAGCACCGACGATACGGTGGCCATCGCGCGGCGGTTCACCGACAAGGTGTGGGTCCGTCCGTGGCCCGGCTACATCGCGCAGAAGAACTTCGCGGCCGCACAGGCGTCCCACGACTGGATTCTCTCGCTCGATGCCGACGAGCGGGTGTCGCCGCCGCTCGCCGACGAGATCAGGGGGCTGCCGGCGGAGGACGCCGTCGCGGGATATCGCATCCCGCGCGTGACGTTTCATCTCGGCCGCTGGCTCCGCTCCACCGACTGGTACCCCGATTACCAGCTCCGGCTCTACGATCGGCGGCGCGCGCGCTGGTCGGGGCGGCACGTCCACGAGTCGGTCACGGCGGACGGGCCTGTCGGGCGCCTGGGCGGCGAGATTCTCCATTACGCGTACCGGGACCTCTCGCACCATCTGCTGACCATGGACCGCTACACCACGCTGGCGGCCCGGCAGATGTTCGAAGACGGCCGTCGGGCGGGGTGGTGGGACCTCGCCCTGCACCCACCGGCGGCGTTCCTCCGCAACTACGTCCTGCGCGGCGGCTTCCGCGACGGCGTGCCAGGGCTCATCGTCTCCGCGATGAACGCGCGGTACGTGGGCCTGAAGCTGGCCAAGCTCTGGGAACTGTGCTCAGCCTCCACATCGACACGGCCCGCACCTGGCGCGGCGGACAGCAGCAGACGCTCCTGACCGTCCTGGGTCTGCGCGAGCGCGGCCACCGAGCCGTGCTCGTGGCGCATCCGCAGGGCGAACTGCATGCGCGGGCCTCGGAGGGCATGGACCTCGTCGCGCTCGCACCGCGCAACGAAATCGACCTGGCCGCCGCCTGGAAGCTGTCGCGCGTCCTCCGGCAGTACGCGCCGGACGTGGTCCACGCGCACGATCCGCACGCAGTGGCGATGGCCGCAACGGCCCTGTCCTTCGGAGCGGTCTCGCCCGCCCCGCCGCTGGTGGCGTCCCGGCGGGTCGACTTCCACCTGAGCGGCAACTCGTTCTCGCGCTGGAAGTACCGCCAGGTCACCCGGTTCATCGCGGCGTCCGGCGCCATCCGGGACATCCTGGTGAACGACGGCATCGCGGCGAGCCAGGTGTCGGTCGTCCACGACGGGATCGACGTCGCCAGGGTACAGCGCCTGCCCGCCCTGGATGCGCACGTCGAGTTCTGGCTGCCGCACGGCGTGCCGCTCCTCGTCAACGTTGGCGCACTGGTCGGCCACAAGGGGCAGACGCACCTGCTCGAGGCCATGCCGCTCGTGATGCGCGAGGTGCCCGACGCCCACCTCGTGATGCTCGGCGAGGGCGAGCTGCGTGTGCCGCTCGAGCGCCAGGTGAAGGAGCTGCACCTGGAGCGTGCCGTGCGCATGCCGGGCTTCCGTGACGACGTGCTGTCGCTGATGAAGTCGGCGGATCTGTTCGTGATGAGCTCGGTCACCGAAGGCCTGGGGTCCGCCGTCCTTGACGCGATGGCGATGGGGCTGGCCGTGGTCGGCACCCGCGCCGGCGGGATCCCTGAGGTGGTCCTTCACGGTGAGACGGGCCTGCTGGTGCCTCCGGGCGAACCGAAGCCGCTGGCGGCGGCGATCGTGCGGCTGTTGAAGGACCCGCTCCTCCGCGCGCAGTACGGGCACGCCGGACAGGCGCGCGTCGGCGCCCATTTCGGCGTGGACGCGCTGGTCGACGGCACGCTCGCGGTGTATCGGGAGGTCTTGAGGTCTTGAGGTCTTGGGGAGCACACCTCCTACCTCCTGCCTCCTACCTCCTACCTCCTGCCTCCTGCCTCCTGCCTCCTGTTTCCTACTTCCTACTTCCTACTTCCTATTTCCTATTTCCTATTTCCTGCTGGCCAACACCTTCCTCGTCGTCTCGAGCGTGAAGGTGAGCGACTCGCGGGGGATGCTGGTCACGAAGGGGCCGATCACCCACTTCAGTCCGAACGGGATGCCCCGTGACAACGACACGGACTCGCATTGCACGTAGACGCCGCCGTCCCGTTCGAGGAAGCGCCAGTAGCTGTTGATCCGCCAGAGGTAGCCGCCATCCTGGCCGACCGGGAGCTCCCGCTCGTCGCTCGAGCCGACATGCTGGACCTCCTGCACGCGCGTGCTGACGATGCGGCTGTAGGCACGCGTGCCGCTCACCGTGGTGAACCGCGCCAGGTGATCGCTGTTGACCGTCACGCTGATCACCTTTTTCATGAAGAAGCGGAGGAACACGCGGAACTCGTCGCCGCGTCGCTCGAGCACCCGGGACTGAGCCACGTTGGGCTGGTAGATCTCGGCATGCCGGTCGTAGTCCTGCAACAGCGCCACCGCCGTGGCGGCGGTGCCCCCGGGCACGAACACGACACCGAGCCAGTGGTGGATGATCCCGTCTGGCGCCTCGATGACCCTGCCGCCCTCCTCCGTGCGCAGGCGCTCGATGACCAGCTTGCCGGCCGTGAGCTCCGCGACGCGGGCGCGGCGGACATCGCCGGGCAGGGTGTCGATGAACAGGAACCGCCGCTCGTCCTGCACCTCCGCGTCGATGCGCGCCTCGGTGGCACGGACGTAGCGCTCGAACGCTTCTACCGTTTTCGGCTTCAGCTCCGCGGCGGTGAGGCCCGCGACCAGGCCTCCGGAGAGAACGAGGGCCAATCCGATCCGCCGCGCCACCACGCCGGTCATGACAGGCTCCGATGCATCACGTAGGCGTCGACGAGGCCCTGCGTGGGGTGCCGGAAGGCCCGCGGCAACGTGCCGACGATCGCGAACCCGCAGCGACGCCACAGCGCCACGGCGCGCGTGTTCGTGGACACGACGACGTTGAACTGCATCGCGAGGAACCCGAGCCGCCTGGCCTCGTCCAGGGAATGGCGGCACATCGCCTCGCCAATGCCCCGGCCCGCGGCCGCTCGCGGCACCATGTAGCCACAGTTCGCAGTGTGACTCCCCTGCCCGGGCTGATTGGCCCTCATGACGTAGGTGCCCACGACGGACCCCTCCTGCTCCGCCACGTACGTCCACCCTCCAGCCGGGAACCAGATCGCCAGCGCCTGCTCCCGGGTGGTGTCCGGCGGATACGCGTAGGTGTCCCCTGCCGATACGACTTCATGGAAGATCCGCCAGATCGGCTCGGCGTCCGCGCGGGTGGCCGGCCGGATGGTCAGAACCATCCCACCTTCCTGAAGCGATAGACGAGGTACAGGTCGATGACCACCATCGACGCGACCGCGGCCGGGTAGCCCCACCGCCAGCCCAGCTCGGGCATGTGCTGGAAGTTCATGCCGTACACGCCCGCAATCATCGTCGGGACCGCCACGAGCGCGGCATACGCGGCCAGGCGCTTGGTGACTTCGTTCTCCTGAATCGTGATGAGCGCGAGGTTCACCGACATCACGGTCGCCGCCATTTCGCGGAGGTTCTCGATCGACTGCTTCAGCCGGAGGAGATGGTCGTACACGTCCCGGAAGTAGTCGTGCAGGCCGCCGCAGATGGGAGGTACGCGGCCGCCGTGGAGCTTGCCGGCCACCTCGAGCAGCGGCCCCGTGGCGCGATCGAGCTGCATCAACCGGCGGCGGAGGCCATAGAGCGCCTCGATCTGCGCCCGCGTGTTCTGTCCGCCGAAGATGCGCTCCTCGATCTCCTCGGCCTCTTCCGCGAGGGCGTCCAGCACCGGAAAGTACCGGTCCACGACCGCGTCCATGAGGGCATAGAGCACGTACGCCGGCCCGTGGCGCAGCAGCTCCGGCTCCTGCTCGCAGCGGCGCCTGACGTCGGCGAAGCCGAGCTCGGTATTGCGGCGCACCGAGACGATGTAGCCCGGGCCCACGAACACGGCCACCTCGCCCTGGTGGAGATCATCTCGCCCGTGCTCCACCACGTGGAGCACGACGAACAGTGACGCGCCGTATTCCTCCAGCTTCGGGCGCTGGTGCCCGTGCCGGGCGTCCTCGACGGCGAGCTCGTGGAGCGCGAACTTCTCCTCGACGAGCTGCAGCTCGCGCTCGTCGGGGTCCTTGAGCGCGACCCAGACGAACGAGCCGGGGCCCTTCAGGTAGCCACGGGCGTCCTCGAGCGGGATGTCCGCGACCTTCTCACCGTTCTCGTACGCGACGCAGTTGACCAGCATGGGCCCGGCTCAGCGTGGCGACACGCGAAGGCTGTTCTTGGGGACGATGCGGTTCAACTGAAAGCCGTCCTCCCCCAGGATGGTGATGGTGGTGGAGGCCTTGTCGTCCAGCGGATCGGCCTGCTCGACGATGACGGTCATGGCGCGCTCGTCCGCGCCGATCCGTCCACGTCCCGTGACCGCCGCCCAGCCGGGCGCCACCTGCAGGGCCCCGGCCTCGGTCAGCTCGAAGGTCGTCTTCGACGTGCGGTCGAGCAGCCTGAACCGACCGCGCGGCGCGCGCTGGCCCGGGCCCTGTTCGACGCTGAGGTTCCCGTCCACCTCGGAGGAGTCCACGCGGCCCGACACCTTACGGGCGATGGAGGCGCTCATCGGCCGGCTGGGCTCGTGCGGCCCACGCAACAGGACCGCGCCCCCACGCTCCCCTGTCGCGGCGCCGTCCTTCCACGCCAGCCTGCCGTTGACGAGCACGTGGCGCATGCCGACGGGCGGTTCGGTGGGCGCCTCGAACGTGGCACGGTCGATGACGGTCGTCGGGTCGAAGATGGCGATGTCGGCCGCCATGCCGGGCACGAGCAGCCCGCGGTTGACGAGCCCGACCGTGGCCGCCGGCAGCCCCGTCATCTTGCGGATCGCGTCCTCCCAGGTGAGGGCCTGCTGCTCGCGCACGTAGCGGCCCAGCACGCGCGGAAAGCTGCCGTAATAGCGGGGATGGGTGGCGTTGCCCGTGACGGCGCCGCAATCGCAGGCCACTGACGCGGACGGGTGCGTGAGTATCGCGACGAGATCGCTTTCCACGCCGAAGCGGAGAATCGCGCCGCCATCCGCCTGCTCCAGCAGGCGCAGGAGCGCTTCGCCCGGCGAGGCGACGCCGAACTCCTGCATCGCGGCGACCAGCTCCCTCTTGTGCCCCGTCGCATACACGCCCTGCGGCCCGCCGAACCGCGCCTGCATGGCCTCTTCCGCGTCCTTGATGATGCGCGCCCGCTCGTCGGGGTTCGCAAAACGCTTCAGCATCGCCTCGCGGCCGCCGTCGAGCGCCCAGCCGGGAATCATCAGCGCAGCCAGCCCGCTCTGCCCGGCGAGGTACGGGTAGACGTCGGCGGCGACGTAGGTGCCCCTGGCAGCCGCCTCGTTCATCATCTGCAGGAGCGCCGGCGCGGTCCCCTGTTCCCGCCCCTGGGCCTTCATGTGCGTGACGACGGGCACGAGGCCGGATCGGCCGGCGATGGCAATCGTCTCTGCAACACCCGCCCGCGAGCTGTACCCGGATTCGGGCGTCAGGCGATCGTGATTCGGGAAGTTGGTCCGCCAGGGCCTCGCGACGTCGATCACCCGGCCGACCTCTTCCGCGGTGGCATAGTAGCCGGGCTTGTAGTCCAGTCCCGCGGAGACGCCGTACGCACCCTGCTCGAGGCCGCGGCGAATCATCTCGCGCATCTTCTCGATCTCCGCCGGGGTGGGCCGCCGGTCGGCCTGCCCCATCACGGCTGCCCACACGGCGTTGAAGCCGACGTTGGCCCCGACGTTCACCGCCAGGCCCGCGATGCGCAACCGGTGGAGCTGCAGGTCCAGATCGGTGGGCCCACCGCCGTCAGCGTTGAGGATCTCGGTCGTCACCCCCTGCGCCAGCATGTTCTCGGCGCGCTGCAGCCCCTCCGCTGTGGCGTGCGAGTGGATGTTGATGAAGCCCGGCGTCACGTAGAGCCCCGTGGCATCGATCTCCGTCGAGGCCGGCTGCCCTGCCAGCCTGCCCACGCGCACGATGTAGCCCCGGAGAATGCCGACATCGGCCGTGAAGCGCGGTTGGCCCGTGCCGTCCACCACGGTGCCACCGCGGACGATCACGTCGTAGGCGACGGGCGGTGTGGGCTGGGCGTGGAGGACCGCCGCGGCCACGGCCAGCACGCCCGGCAGGATGAGAGGCCACGAGAAACGACGAGGCATAGGACGAGCAGGCTCCCGAGCGAGGATACCGCGATCCAGCCGACGGCGCAGCCTTCGTCATCCGCCGGCGACGGGCCGGTCGAGCCTGAAGAACACCGTGTCCAGACCGTGATGCTCGCCGCGCCGATCCAGACACATGCCGAGGGACGCCAGCGTTCGGGCGGACCGCTCGTTTGGCACGTTGGTGGCCGCCACGATACGCGCGAGGCCGAGCGATTCGAAGGCGTAGCGCAGGACGGCGCGCGCGGCTTCGGCCGCGAGTCCCTGCCGCCAGCACCGCGGCATCAGTCCGAAGAGCAGTTCGGGCTCGTCGCCGATGCCTTCAGTACGCAGGCCGCAGAAGCCCGCGACGGGAAGGGGATCGGCACGCAGGTGAATCGACCACAGGCCGAACCGATGGGCCGAGAAGTCGCGCGCGCTGGCGTCCGCGACGGCGGCTGCCGTCTCGACGGGAATCACCTGGCCATCCCACAGGTACCGGCGCACGTCGGGATCCGTCCAGAGCTGGTGCATGGCGCGCGCATCCCGAGGCAGCACCGGCATCAGGCGGAGCCGCGGCGTGTCGAGCGCCAACGGGTGCGGTCCAAGCCGGGCGTCCAGTTCGGGCAGCGCCGCCTCCGCGGGCGCGGCAACTACGACGTCCACCGTGGACGATGCCGCCGTGGGATCCGGGTTGATCTCCACCGTCAACGCTCCGTGTCGACGTGCGTCGTCGACGAGACCCGCGGCGGGGTACACGACCGCCGACGTGCCGATCGCGAAGAACACGTCGCACGCGGTCGCGGCGAGGCTGGCGTCCATCACCGTGCCGTCGAGCATCTCGCCGAACCAGACGACTCCGGGCCGGAGCGGACCTCCGCAGTGCGGGCACGGTGGCGGGAGGACGGCAAAGGCCGGCGTGTCGTCGCGCCAGCGGTGCGGGGCGGCGCCGCAACCGCGCCAGCACCCCACGTCCCAAATGGACCCGTGCAGCTGCAGCACGCGCGAGGCGCCGGCGCGCGTGTGCAGGCCGTCCACGTTCTGGGTGATGAGCGTCAGGCGCGGAAAACGGAGGCTCCAGTCGGCCAGCACGTGATGCGCGGCGTTGGGCTCGCACGTCGCAATCAGCTGACGGCGCCAGGCATACCACTCCCAGACCAGGCGTGGGTCGCGCGCGAACGCCTCGGGCGTGGCGAGATCCTCGACACGGACGTGGTTCCAGAGACCGTTCGCCCCGCGGAAGGTGGGCACGCCGCTGGCGGCGGACACGCCCGCACCGGTCATCACCGTGATGCGGGTCTCCGGCCTGAGCGCGCGCGCCACGCCGTCGAGGGCGGCCGCGAGGCGCACGCGACTAACCCCGACCCGACGCCGACCGTCGCTGCGCCATCAAGGCCAGGTACCGGTCGCGCGGCTCCCCCGTCCAGCCGTTGACGCCGTGGCGCGGCAACCAGACCAGGTGCACCCAGACTGCGGCGATCAGCGGGACAGCCAGGACCGCGTACGCCCAGAAACGACCGGCCGTAGACGCCAGGCCCAGCGTCACCCCGAGCACAATCGCCACCTTGAGCACGCGGCGGCCGCGCGGCTTGTGCTCCTCGAATCGCCCGAACAGGATGGTGCCCACGGCGAAGATGGCCATGACCACCGCGACGTCGAACCAACGGGTGTCCAGGTTCCACATGATGGATTTCTGCTCAGCTGGCAGGATACAACGGGCAGTCGTTCCGGGTTCCGGGTTCCTGTGCCTTGTCATCCGGTGTAAGGTGGCGGCGTGGGCCCGGTCCGCCGTCTCGCGCTCGTCCTCACCGTGGTGCTGACCGCGGTCACCGTCCTGCTCGGCTGGCGTCTGGCGGCCGAGGCTCGTGTGCGGGTCGTCGAGGCCGGATTCTGGTTCGAAGAGGTGTCGTTCCGGTCGAGCCGGCTCGGTCACCCCCTGACGCCGAACGACCTGGCCCGCGTGCAGGCCGTGGCGCGGGCCGAGCTGGCCCGGGCTTTCGACGGCCTGCGCATCCGCGTGACGGACAACCGGGAGGCGCGGTACCGCGTGCGCGTGGTCCAGGCGGTGCTGGATCCACGGATGCGACGGCCCATCCACGTGGCCGGGCAGTCCAGGGGCATGGCAGGCTTCGGCGGTGGCGGCGTCGTCAACTTCGAGCTCCTCGCCAATGGCGCCGTCGTGTACGCACCACCGATCCTGGACCGCCCCGGCGTCGTCGATGCCATCGGCCGTGGCATCGGTCGCGCGGCGGTGCACGAGTTCACGCACCAGCTGCTGCCACGCGCGCCGATCCACGCGTCGCGGGACCGCTCGAGCTACGAGTTCTACTCGGCCGGCCGGGCCGAGCAGTACTTCGGCGAGCTGCGGTGGGCGCTGGCCGGGCCGTTGCTGCACGCGCGGCTGGCCCGGTGAGACCGGCGCCCGCACGCCGCGGGTGATACCCCGGCGCTCCTCAGGACCGCCTCGCCTTCGGCGCGGCGGTCGGCCGGCACGCGCCCTTCAGCGGGCACCGGCTGTCCTTCTGTGGTGTGCCTGAGCCGCACGCACCCATCATCCCAAGGTGGCACAGCGAGAAGTCGTACTTCACCGGATCGCGGGGATCGAACGCGCGCAGCGCGCGCGTGATGTCGGCCGCCATCCGCCAGCCGGGGCTGGCCAGCGCCGTCAACCGCAGGCAGCGGCCCACGCGAATCACGTGCGTGTCGAGCGGCACGATCAATTGCGCAGGCCGGACGCGGGACCACAGCCCGAGGTCGACTCGGTCGATACGCACCATCCAGCGCAGGAACAGGTTGAGCCGCTTGCACGCGCCGCCGGACGAGGGCCGCGAGAAGAAATACGCCACGCCGGGCTTCCGGGGCACCGTGCCGTAGGCCTCTGTCAGGTCCAACGCGAGCGCCCGCGTCGAGAACGACTCGAGGGCCTGCTCCACGGTTTCGGCGTCCGGAGCGAGGCCGTCCGCGAAGAATCCCTCGATCGAGCCGCCGCGCTCGAGCATCTGGCGAAGCAGCCACAGCAGCGCGACGAGATCCACGCCCCGAGTCCAGCGGTGCACGAGGGGGAACAGCGCCGCGCCGTGGACCTCGGGCTCGAAGCGGCGCACGTACTCCGCCGGATGCGGGCCCATCACCGCCACCAGCGCCTCGATGGAGTTCAGCACGCTCTGGACGCGGCCAAAGGCCAGCGCCGCGGCACAGAACGCGACGATCTCCCGGTCCGCGGGATGGCGAAACCGGCGGACGACCCAGATGGGATCCGAGACGACGTGCTCCAGGTCGAACGCGGAGTACAACTCGTCCAGCCTGCCCTTGAGGGCCTCGGCGCGACCGGGTGAAGCGACCGGCACCGCGGGGCCCTACTTCAGGCCGGCGTCGAGCGCACGCAGCGCTTCGAGCACGACGCCGGTGGCCTTCGCGAAGAAGTCCGGGTTGATCTTGTCGGCCGTGTCGCCTGGCTGGTGATAGTCGGGGTGGTCTTCGACGCCGAAATACACGAACGGGATGCCGGCCTGGTGAAACACGCCATGATCGGACTGGAGCGTCCAGTCGTTGTCCCCGGTGCCCGGCAGATCGTGGCCGAAGCGCACGAGGATGGGCGCCTTCGCCGCGACGGGCTCGAGCAGCGCCCGGAAGTCGGGGCTGTGGTGCGTGCCGGCGATGTAGATCTCCCCCTTGTCACCCCGCGCGACCATGTCGAGGTTCACGTTCACGGCGATGCGCGGCGCCGGCACGGTGGCGCCCGACACGAACGCGCGCGAGCCGTTCAGGCCACCCTCCTCGGCGTCGAACGTGGCCACGATCACATCACGACGGAAGGGCTGCGCCATGCACTGTGCGGCGAGCGCCAGCACCGCGGCCACACCCGAGGCGTTGTCGTCCGCGCCCGGGAACAGGCGCCCGTTGCGAATCCCGAGGTGATCGTAGTGCGCGGAGAGCACGATCGCCGGCAGGCCCGGGTCCGTGCCGGGACACCGTCCGACCAGGTTCACGGCGGCCACGTCCGGCAGGGGACGGCCCTCAGGCGTGCGGCCACGGGGAGTGAAGGTGAAGGGATGTTCGAGGGCGCTCCCGACCGGCTGCAGCTTCAGGGCCTCGAGGCGCTCGCGGATGAACGCGCGCGCCTTCGCGCCGCCTTCACTGCCCGCCGCACGTCCCTGGTACTCCTCGGATGCCAGCGTTCGCACGACCGACATGAGCGCGTCGGCGGAGATGGCGGGCGGAGCCGCGGCCGGTCCGCCACCCTGTGCTGCGGCCACGCCGCCAGCGCCCGTGAGCGCGGCCACGATCACGCCGGCCGACACAGCCTGCTTCACCCTGCTCACGATCCCGGCCGGCGATAGTCGCATCACGCGCCCTTTCTCGACTCGTACATGGCCCGATCGGCCTCCTGCAGCGCCAGGTCGGGTGAGCCACCCGCGACCAGCTCGACGACACCGCACGAGAACGACACCCGCGGCTCCTGCTCGAGCGCGAGGTGCGAGCGCAGCGTCCCCACGCGCGCATGCGCGGCCGCCAGGTCCATCCCGGGCGCAACCACCAGGAACTCGTCTCCGCCGTAGCGCACGATGGCGTCGCCGGGGCGGAAGGAGTCGCGAATGGCGGTCGCGAAGCGCACGAGGCAGCCATCGCCGACCGCATGGCCGTGCAGGTCGTTGATCCGCTTGAACCCATCGAGGTCGAAGAACAGCACGGCGGCTCCCACCGGCTGTACCTCACGAAAGACGTCGGGCAGCGTCCGGCGGTTGTCGAGCGCCGTCAGTGGATCCCGGTCCGCCACGCGGCGCAGGTTCTCCTGAGCCAGCAGCAGGTATCGATTCGTGAGCGCGAGCTCGCGCTGCGCGCGCTCGGACACGGACAGCACGCAACCCAGCGCGAGGAACCACTCCACGCCGGCGTCGAAGGCCGAGGTCGTGGAGAGCAGCCAGCTCGCCTGTTCCCGCAGGCCGAGTGGCAAGGCGCCCGACGGGTTGATGTCCACCCAGTACGCGCCGGCCTCGGCCAGCGCCAGCGCGCCGCGCAGACAGAGGCCCGTGGACAGCCACGCGATGACGCGCCACTCGCGCCCGAGCGCCAGGGCGCCCCCGATCAGCAGGACCGCCATCGTCACATGCTGGACGATGCCCAGGACGGGGATGGAGGGGAGGAACAACCCGCACAGGAACCCGTAGGCGGCCGCGGAGGTGATGATCGTCCGTAACGAGAGCAGGCTCGCGCCGGGGCGGCCGACCACCCAGGCGCCCTGGAGCAGCCACAGGACGAACGCCATCTTGAAGCCGGCGTAGCCCGCGATGAGCACGCCGACACCATGCGCTGGCTGGACCAGCCAGAAGTAGGCGGTGACGCCAAGCGCGACGGCATTGGCGAGCCAGGCCAGCACCCACGACCGCACCTCGGCCCGGCGATACGTCCGCCCCAGCACGAGGAAGAAGCCCGCCACCATCAGCAACGAGGTGAACTGGACGACGGTGCTCCAGCGCCAGAGTTGCAGGTCCATCGGCCTTCTACCTTCTGCCTTCTGACTTCTGACTTCAGTCCGTGCCCGTCGGCCATCCCGCCCCGGCGCCGACGTGGACGACACGGCCGCCCACGATGGTCGCCGCGACACCGCCGGTGAACGTCCACCCGTGATAGGGCGTGTTCTTCGACTTGCTCCTGAGGGCGGCCCGGTCGATGGTGACGACGAGGTCTGGCGCCAGCACGGTGACGTCGGCCACCGCCCCGGGCGCAAGCGATCCCCCCTGGACCTTGAGGATGCGGGCGGGGTTCACGGACATCAGCTCCACCAGGCGGGGCAGCCGGATCACGCCGCCCCGCACGAGCCGGTCGAGGCAGATGGGAATCGCGGTCTCGAGCCCGACGATGCCGAAGGGGGCACGATCGAATTCGACGTTCTTCTCGTCGTAGTGATGCGGCGCGTGGTCGGTGGCGATCACGTCCACGCTGCCGTCGGCGATGCCGGCGAGCATCGCGTCGCGGTCCCGCGCTTCGCGCAGCGGCGGGTTCATCTTGGTGTTCGTGTCGTAGGGAATGGGCGCCGCCAGCATGTCATCGGTGAGCGTGAAGTGATGCGGGCACACCTCCGCCGTGACGCGGACGCCGCGCCCTTTGCCCTGCCGTACCGCTTCGAGCGTGGTCCACGCGCTCATGTGGGCGATGTGCACGTGCCCGCCGGTCATCTCGGCCAGCAGGATGTCGCGACCGGCGGTGATGGCTTCCGCCGCGCCGGGAATCCCCTTGAGGCCGAGCGACGAGGCGACCGGTCCCTCGTGCGCCACCCCCTCGCCCTTGAGCGACTGGTCCTCGCAGTGCTCGATCACCGGCATGCCGAACATGCTGGTGTACTCGAGGGCGCGGCGCGCCAGGATGGCCGTGGCGATCGGCAGGCCGTCGTCGGTGACGGCCACGCAGCCGGCCTCGCGGAGCTCCGCGATGTCGGCCAGCTCTTCGCCCTTCTGTCCGCGTGAGACCGCGCCGATGGGATAGACACGCGCGAGGTTCGCCTCGCGCGCCCGTTGCAGGATGAGCTGGGTCACCCCCGCGTTGTCGTTCACCGGCTTCGTGTTGGGCATGCAGGCGACGGCCGTGAAGCCGCCCGTGACCGCCGACAGCGTGCCGGTGGCCACCGTCTCCTTGTGCTCCTGGCCGGGCTCCCGCAGGTGCACGTGCATGTCGATGAAGCCGGGGCACACGATCAGGCCCGCCGGCAGATCCAGGACCTGTCCGCCGTCGGCCAGGCTCACCGGCAGGTCGCGTCCGACCTGGGCAATCCGATCGCCGTCGATCAGCACGTCGAACGGCCCGTCCATCGCGTTGGCCGGGTCCACGACCCGACCGCCTCTAAGCAACCGCTTCATCGTCTGCTCCACCCGCCAGCAAATACAGGACGGCCATGCGCACCGCGACGCCGTTGGCCACTTGCTCCAGGATGACCGAATAGGGACCGTCCGCCACTTCCGATGCAATCTCGACGCCGCGGTTGATCGGACCGGGGTGCATGATGATGACGTCGGGCCTGGCACGCCGGACGCGCTCCTCCGTCATGCCGAAGGTGCGGAAGTACTCGCGCAGCGAGGGAAAGAACCCGCCCTGCATGCGCTCGAGCTGGATCCGCAGCATCATCACCACGTCCGCGTCCTCGACGGCCTCCTCGACGCGTGTCGTGACGTGCACGCCGAGCCGTGCCAGGCCGGGCGGGATCAGCGTGGCCGGCCCGCACACCCACACCTCGGCGCCGAGCTTCCGCAGGAGCAGCAGGTTCGAGCGCAGCACGCGGCTGTGGAGCAGGTCGCCGACGATGGCGATCTTCAGGCCGGCGACGCGCTGCTTGTGTTCGCGGATGGTGAAGGCGTCGAGCAGCGCCTGCGTGGGGTGCTCGTGCATGCCGTCACCCGCGTTGATGATCGCGGCCCGGCAGATGCGCGAGAGCAGGTGGCAGGCGCCGGACGATGCGTGGCGCAACACGATCATGCTCGGCGCCATGGCCTCGATGTTGAGCGCGGTGTCCACCAGCGTCTCGCCCTTGACCACGCTGGAGGTGGCAATGGCCACGTTGAGCGTGTCGGCGCTCAGGCGCTTCTCCGCGATCTCGAACGAGGTGCGCGTGCGCGTGCTGGGCTCGAAGAACAGGTTGACGACGGTGCGCCCCCGGAGCGTGGGCACCTTCTTGATGGCGCGCCTGCCCACTTCCTTCATCGCCTCGGCCGTGTCGAGGATGAGGACGATCTCCTCGGGCGTGAGATCGGCGATGCCGAGCAGGTTGCGCTGGCTGAGTGCGGTGGCGGCAACGGCTTCCATGACGCTACTCTCCCGCCTGTACGAGGACTTCGTCGACCCCATCGAGCTCCTGCAGGTGGACCTGCACGCTCTCCTTGCGGGAGGTCGGCACGTTCTTCCCGACGTAGTCGGCCTTGATCGGCAGCTCGCGGTGACCGCGGTCCACGAGGACGACGAGCTGGATGGCCCTGGGCCGGCCGAAGTCGATGAGCGCATCGAGGGCCGCGCGCGTCGTGCGGCCCGTGTAGAGCACGTCGTCCACGAGCACGATGGTGCGGTCGTCGATGGAGAAGGGGATCTCGGTCTTGCGGACCAGGGGCTGCGGGCCGACGGCGGTGCGCATGAGATCGTCGCGGTAGAGCGTGATGTCCAGCGCGCCGGTGGGCACCTCGTCGCCGGTCACACCCGTGAGGACCGCCGCGATGCGCCGCGCCAGCGGGACGCCGCGCGAGCGGACCCCGACGAGGGCGACGCCGCCGATGCCGTGATTGCGTTCGAGGATTTCGTGCGCGATCCGGGTCAGGGCGCGCGAGATGCGGTCCGCATCCATGACTACCGGCATGGCGGGACCTCCGGGCAGGGCGTTGTCATGTCACCTCTCTTCGCGGACTCACAGGTCCGCCGTTAAAGAGCGGGGGAAGTGTAGCACGCTTCGCCGAGTGCACGGGGTAAGGCGCAGTGTGCAGGGTGCAGGGTGCAGGGTGCGGTGCGGGGTGCCGGGTGCCGCGTGCCGAGTGCGGTGCGGAGTGCGGGGTGCGGGGTGCGGAGTGCGGAGTGCGGGGTGCGGAGTG